>Ga0163144_10000220_pt1 | contig 134674 bp, 121 predicted proteins | sample OliLak19BULKMAT1_FD_123175 | JGI IMG/M metagenome (GOLD analysis project Ga0163144, IMG submission 123175) | Freshwater microbial mat bacterial communities from Lake Vanda, McMurdo Dry Valleys, Antarctica - Oligotrophic Lake LV.19.BULKMAT1 | ecosystem: Environmental > Aquatic > Freshwater >...
CGACACCATCAGACAACTGAGCATGCTGGGCAAGCCGACCGACATCATCGCCCAGCTGGCATTCTCAGCGGCCGACGGCGTCCGCCGTACAGACCTCGAGCGACGCGGACTGACCGACGTCAGCCTGCGCGATGAGCGAACCAAGACCGATGCCGCCATCGCCGAGGAACGACAGCGTGTCGAAGGAACGGCGGACGACGTGCTTCGCGTGGCTCGCGATCGTGCCGACCAGGTGGTGCGGACGGCACGGGACCATGCCGATAGTGACGTTGTCCGGTCGAATGACACCGGCGCCGTTGTCGATAAAGCGCGCACCCGGGCAGACGGGATCCTCGAGGACGAGCGAGCTCACGCCGACGAGGCGCTGGCAGGCGAGCGCACCCTACATCGGCGCCGCCCCGACGTTCTACTGGCGCAGGAGCGCGCAACCACCAACCGAGACCTCAGCGACGAAAGAACTCACCTCGATAGTTTGATTGTCGACCAGCGGGAGGCGAACGAGAGGATGGTCAGCGCCACCCTCAGGGCGCAGGAACTCATCCGTGAGGCAGAGGCGGCCAAGGCAAGCGCCGAGGAGAGCGAGGCCGAACTCCGCAACGTGGCCGAGTTCCGCGAGAGATTCATCGGCATTCTTGGTCACGACCTGCGCACTCCGGTGGGATCAATCGTCATGGCCGCGACCCTGCTGCTCCGTCGGGGCCACCTGGACAGCGAAGACGCCGCGACCGCCGCGCGGATCAACCGCAGCAGCCAGCGCATCACCCGGATGATCGCCCAGCTGCTCGATCTCACGCGTGCCCGTCTTGGCGGCGGATTGCCGATAGAACGGGCACCGACCGATCTGCGTGGGATCTGTCAGAACGTCACCGAAGAATTCGCTGCGCTTTTCCAGATGGAGCTTCATGGCGATCTGACCGGCCACTGGGACCAGGATCGTCTGGTGGAGGTCGTCTCCAACCTGGCGGGGAATGCCATCGAGCACGCCACCGCGGGGACGGCGGTGACCATCAAGGCCCACGGCGACGCCGGGGCGGTCCTGCTGGAGGTGAGCAACCAGGGCGATCCCATCCCGACCGACGTCATCCCGTTCATCTTCGAACCTTTTCGCCGCGCGAAGCAGCACGAAAAGTCGCCCTCCGGAAACCTTGGACTGGGGCTCTACATCGCCCACCAGATCGTACTGTCACACGGCGGACGCCTGGTCGCCCGATCGCACCAGGGCACGACGACGTTCGAGGTGCACTTGCCCCGGCGGGCCACGGGACCGGGGGCGCCCGAACATCGAACCTCGCGCCCCGAAGTCGACGTTCTCGTTGACGTGGACCCGGAAAATCGTGCCAAGCAGGCGGTGCGCGAAAGCGAGGCCAGGTACCGGGCCATGTTCGAGTCGACCACCGTCGGCGTGAGCGAGACCGACGCGGACACCGGTCGCTTGCTGCGGGTCAACGACCAGTTCGCGCTCATGCTGGGATACCCCGCGGCCGAGCTGGTCGGCAGGACTTTCCTGGATCTCACCCACCCCGACGACCTGCCGGGACACTGGGAGGGCTACTGTCGTCTGACCCGGGGCGAGGGCGAGATCTACGAGACCGAGAAGCGCATGATCCGCAAGGATGGCACCACCATCTGGGTGCACACCACCACCAATCTGGTCAAGGACACCGCCAGCCGCCCCACCCGCACCATGGCCATCACCCTCGACGTCACCGAGCGCAAGCGTGCAGAAAGGGCAACGGAGGACCTGGTCGTCGAGCTGCGCGAAAAAGAGGAGCGGCTGCGTTTCACCCTGGACGCCACCCAGGTGGGCCAGTGGGAGGTCGACCTGTCGTCGGCCAGAGCGACACGATCCTTGCGGCACGATCAGATCTACGGGTACGACAAGCTAGACCCAGAGACCGGGTACCTGGCCTTCTTGAACAAGCACATCCACCCGTCCGATCGCGCCCTGGTCGAACGGTCCTTCAAGGATGCGATGACCGGGGGAAAGCCGTGGGAGATCGAGTGCCGAATGATCCGAACCGACCAGGCGCTCCGGTGGATCTGGGTCAAGGGAAGCGTGTACCTGAGAGCCGACGGCAAGCCCCAGCGGATGCTGGGTTTGACCATGGACATCACCGACCGCAAGCAGCTCGAGAACGAGCTACGGCAGCAGGGCACCGACCTGTCGGAGAACGATCACCGGAAGAACGAGTTCCTGGCCATGCTCGGTCACGAGCTCCGCAACCCGCTGTCCGCGATGTCCCATGGGCTGGCCATGCTGGGCCGGGTGCAGGACGACCCGACTCGGGCCGAGGAGCTCCGGGCGATGATGATCAGGCAAACCACGCGGATGGGGACGCTTCTTGACCAGGTTCTGGACAACGCCCGGGTGGTATCCGGCAAGATCACGCTTTGCAAGGAAAGCATCGATCTGGCAGATGTGGTTCGGGCTGCCGTTGAAACGATCAAACCGTTCATGGACCAGCAGAAGCACAGCGTGAACCTGGTGCTACCGGCGCAGCGTACGCCGGTGATGGGCGATGCCGTCCGGCTGACCCAGGCCGTGGAGAACCTCCTGACGAACGCTGTCAAGTACAGCAGCAACGACGGGCTCATCACGGTGACCCTCGATGCCGACAAGGACAGGGCCCGGATCATCGTTCGCGACACGGGTATCGGCATGGACGCCACCTTCCTTCCTCACGTGTTCGATGTGTTCACCCAGGCGCCGCGATCGCTCGACCGACCAAAAGGCGGGCTGGGTCTTGGGTTGCCGCTCGTGAAACGTCTGGCCGAGATGCACGGGGGAGGGGTCACCGCTTCCAGCGGTGGGCTTGGGCAGGGCAGCGAGTTCATCATCACCCTGCCGCGCCTGATGGATGTGGAGTCGCCCCAGGCCCAGAGCGCCAACGCCCCCGTCGAGCAGGGCAAGGTCCGTTCCCGACGCATCCTGGTGGTGGACGACGAGGCGGATCTTGCCCAGAACTTCGCCGATCTCCTGGAGCTGGACGGACACCGCACCCTGGCGGTCAATGATGGTCCGGCGGCCCTGGCCGCCGTCCGCTCGTTTTCTCCCGAGATTGTGGTACTGGACCTGGGGCTGCCCGAGATGGACGGCTACGAGGTGGCCAGACGGCTCCGGCAGGAACAGGGGGACAAGAAGATCCTCCTCATCGCGGTGACCGGCTATCAAAATGACGGTGCTCGGCTGAAAGAGGCCGGCTTCGACCACCACCTCATCAAGCCGCCCGACATGAAGAAGCTGTCCGACTGCATCGCGGCGTGGGGTGAGTGAGCAGCCGGTAAAGTCGCTGAATTCAGGGGATTTACCGATGGTCTCCCGGAAGGGGCCGGACCCATCGTCGAGCCACGAGGATAGTAGCGACTGCACAGGTTGCGGTCGTCGCTTCCCCGAGGAGTGCCATGCTGCATGAGTTTGTCACCGAGAACCGCGCCGAGCTGTGGCAAACGGCAGTACAAGCGCGAACGTCCGATAAGGACAGATTACGTCCACTCGCCCGAGCGAAAACCCAGCTAAAGATGACTATCAACTGACTATCAACTTCCGCGCGTCGGTATACGCGTCGACGGCGGCCGCGAGCTTCTTCCCTTCCGGTATGGTCGACGTCGCGTGAGGGCCGGCGCGGGCGCGACGCAGCCGGCCAGGAACACCAGCGGCACGACGAAACGAAACGACGCGACCGACAACGCCATCGTGGCGCACCTCCTCGGGTGCATCGTCCTAACATCACGGCGCGAGGGCGGCACCATCAGACGGACGATCAGGGGCGGCCGGACCGAATTCAGGTATCGACTTTCGTTCGGCCCCGACTATGCTGCCGGCAGTGTCGGGCTCGCGCGCGCATTGGCCGATCCGGCGCTATGCCCTCGGTGAGGAACCTGGGGACGATCTTTCGGACACGACGACGCCAAGCGAGCGTTTGGCCATGATGTGGCGCCTCGCGCGAGAAGGGTGGGCACTCGCCGGGCGCCCATTGCCTACCTACGAGCGAAAGAGCGCCCCGACGCGACTCTATCGTCCCGGCGAACCCCGCGAGGACGAGTGACGGAGCTGCGCGAGCTCAATCCCGATTTTCGGGATCTTCTGCTCGCGCTCAGCGGGGAGAGCGTGGAGTTCGTTGTGATCGGTGCCCATGCCCTCGCGCTGCACGGTGTTCCGCGTGGCATGGGGGATCTTGACGTGTTGGTGCGGTCGTCCGAGGAGAACGCCGCGAGGGTGTGGCGAGCCCTCGTCCGCTTCGGCGTTCCAATGGAGGCCGCCGGGGTTCGCGCCGCCGATTTCGCGACCCGGGGCATCGTCTACCAAATCGGGCTGCCGCCCTCGCCATCGACGTGCTGACCGAAATCACCGGCGTCACGTTCGACGAAGCGTGGGCCAGTCGCGCGGCCGTCGATCTGCAAGGGTCGACGATCTGGTTTCTCGGTCGGGAGGCCTTGGTACGCAACAAGCAAGCGACCGGACGGCCAAAGGATCTCGCGGACGTGTCTCGCTTGCGTCGCTGAGTCCGCGTCGATACTCCGCATTCGTCGGGCATTTCCTAACGATGGCCCCGGGGACGGGTCGGGGTGGTGCCGGCCGAACGCGAAGACGGGTTTACCGAACGAAGAATCGGGTGCTCGACCCGACCGCGTTGCGGCACCCGTGGTCCATTGGTAGCTTCCACCCCTTCACCTACTACCCGGGTCCGACGGCCCGCGTGGGCGGTCGTGTATGCAGCCACTACCTCACGAAGAAGGATCGTCGCTCCGCGACGCCATCCGCCGCGCCTCGACGACGCGTGCCGGCGAGCGTTTGCGTGTCGAAGGACTCCGCGGCAGCGCGCGCGCGCTGCTGATCGCCGAGGCCTACCGCTCGGCGCCCTCGCCGTTCGTGGTGCTGGCTTCGGGAACGGCCGAGGCGGAGGCATTGGCGAGCGATCTTGCGCTGTTCCTCGGAGAAGATCGCGGCCTGCCCGCGCTGCTGCGAGCCGTACAGTCGTTCCCGGCGTGGGACGTGCCGGCGTTCGAGCCGGTCTCGCCACCGGCCGCCGTCGTCCACGATCGCATGCGGGCGCTCTTCCATCTCGTCCACGGCCGCGACCCGATCATCGTGACGACTCCGGACGCGGTGATGCAGCGCTTGCTGCCGCGGACGGTCGTGAAGGAGGCGATGCGCTACCTCGTCGAGGGCGACGACGTCGACGCCGGCGAGCTGACGCAGCATCTGATCGACTGGGGCTATCTGCGCGTGCCGGTCGTCGAGGACGTTGGCGAGTTCAGCGTGCGCGGCGGGCTGATCGACGTCTTCACGCCGCTCGACGCGCAGCCCTTCCGCCTCGAGCTCGACGGCGACCGCATCGAGAGCCTCCGCACGTTCGATCCGGACACGCAGCGCTCGTCCGATCAGCGCGAGGAGGTCGTCATCATTCCCGTGCGCGAGGCATCGCTCGCCGACCTGCGCGCGCCCGAAGCGCGCCGCGCGGTCGAGATGCGGGCGATCGAGATCGAGATGGCGCGTCTCGATCGGAACGCCATGAGCGACGCGCTCGAGAACGGGCTCTTCTTTCCCGGCGTCGAGTTCGTCGCGCCCTATGTCTACCCGGATGGGCTCGCGACGTTCTTCGACTATCTGCCGAACGACGCGCGCCTGTGGATCGACGATCCGGCGGGCGTCGAAAGCGCCTGGGACGGGACGTGGGAGCTCGTGCAGCAGCGTGTTCGCGAGGCCGAGCAGGGGCGCCGCTTCTTCGCGCCCGCCGATCGCTTTGCTCTCAGTGCGCACGCGGTGCGCGAGCTCCTGCGGCCGATGCCGACCATCGAGCTCGATCCGCTGATCGGCCTCGCCGGTACGGCCGGGCACCTGCGCGTCTCCTGCTACACGCTCGCCGATCTCAGCGCCGCGCGCGCCAATCAGTCGACGCCGAGCCTGAAGCCCGTCGCCGATCGCATCCGCGAGTGGACGGCCGAGGGTCGCCGCACGTTCGTGATCGTCCACGGCGCGGGTCAGCGCACGCGGCTCCAAGGACTGCTCACCGCGAACGGCGTCGACGTGGCGATGACGAACGAGCCGCTCGCGGCGCTCCTCGCCGAGCGCGGCGGGCCGCCGGTCATCGTCGACGGCTCGTTGTCGCAGGGCTTTCGGCTGCCGGGCGAGCCGTGGGTGTTCATCGGCGAGGAAGAGATCTTCGGCGAGCGTCGTCAGCAGCGCCGCGTCCGCCGGGTCAGCGCCGCCGACGTGCTCTCGAGCCTCGCCGAGCTCAAGAGCGACGACTTCGTGGTGCACGTCGACCACGGCATCGGCCTCTATCGCGGGTTGAAGCACCTGAGCGTCGCCGACACCGAGGGCGACTTCCTGCACCTCGAGTACCAGGGCGGCGATCGCATGTACGTGCCGGTCGAGCGCATCAATCTGGTCGGCAAATACATCGGCGGCGGCGAGGGCGCCGAACCGGCGCTCGACAAGCTCGGCGGCACCGCGTGGGAGCGCGTCAAATCCAAGACGAAAGAGGCGCTGCTCTCGATGGCGCGCGAGCTCGTCGAGATCGGTGCCAAGCGGCAGGTGCTCTCGGGCGAGAGCTTCGAGAGCGGCGACCCGCTCTTCCAGGAGTTCGAGGCACGCTTCGCCTTCGACGAGACCCCCGATCAACAGAAGGCGATCGACGACGTGCTGGCGGATCTCGGCAGCGACAAGCCGATGGATCGGCTGGTCTGCGGCGACGTCGGCTTCGGGAAGACCGAGGTCGCGATGCGCGCCACCTTCGCCGTCGTGATGGGCGGCAAGCAGGTGGCCGTGCTCGTGCCGACGACGGTGCTCGCGCAGCAGCACTACGACACGATGTGCAAGCGCTTCGCGGGCTATCCGGTCAGGGTGGAGCTCTTGTCGCGCTTCCGCTCCAACGCCGAGAACAAGGCGACGGTCGCCGGCCTCGCCGACGGCACGGTCGACGTCGTCGTCGGCACGCACCGGCTGTTGCAGAAGGACGTGAGCGTCGCCCGGCTCGGTCTCCTCGTGATCGACGAGGAGCACCGCTTCGGCGTGCGGGACAAAGAGCGCGTGAAGGCGCTCCGGGCCACCGTCGACGTCCTCACGCTGACGGCGACGCCGATCCCGCGTACGCTGCAGATGGCGCTCACCGGTATCCGCGACCTGTCGGTGATCGAGAGTCCGCCCGTCGATCGGCTCGCCATCCGCACCTACGTCACCAAAGCCGACGACCACGTGATCCGCGAAGCGATCCTGCGCGAGCTGCGGCGCGGTGGGCAGGTGTTTTTCGTGCACAACCGCGTCGAGACGATCGAGCGGCAGGCGCTGCACATCAAGGAGCTGGTGCCGGAGGCCACGGTGCTGGTCGGCCACGGTCAGATGGGCGAGCGCCAGCTCGAGCAGGTCATGGACGACTTCATCCACCAGCGCGCCAACGTGCTGGTGTGCTCGACGATCATCGAGTCGGGTCTCGACATTCCGCGCGCCAACACGATCCTCATCAATCGGGCGGATACTCTCGGCCTGGCGCAGCTGTATCAGCTGCGCGGACGCGTCGGACGGTCGAACATCCGGGCCTACGCCTACCTCCTCATCCCGGGCGAACACATGATCGGCACCGACGCGCACAAGCGTCTCGAAGCGCTGCAGGAGCTCGACGAGCTCGGCGGCGGCTTCCGCTTGGCGTCGCACGACCTCGAGATCCGCGGCGCCGGCAACATGCTCGGGAAGCAGCAGAGCGGCAACATCACCGCCGTCGGCTTCGAGCTCTACACCCAGATGATGGAAGAGGCCGTCCGCGAGGTGCAGGGCGAGACGATCGCGAAGGACGTCGAGCCCGAGATCCAGCTCGGGTTCCCGGCCTACATTCCTGATTCCTACGTCCAGGACGTGAACCAACGCCTGGTGCTCTACAAACGACTCGCCGGTTTCAAGACGCAACCCGACCTCGACGCGATCGTCGACGAGATGATCGACCGCTTCGGGCCGGTGCCGGCGCTCGTCGACAGCCTGCTCCGCTTGATGGAGCTGCGCCGCTGCTTGAAGGATCAGCTGATCACCGCCGCGCGCGTCCGCGGCGAGCAGGTCGTCCTCGAGTTCCACCCCGAGACGCCCGTCCACATCGACTGCATCCTGGCCGTGCAGAAGGAAATGAAGGACCGCATGAAGGTCTTCCCCGACGCGCGCGTCGGGTATCGGCCGATGGCGAAGGACGCGGACGGGTTGGTCGCGGAGCTGAAGGATCTGTGTGCGCGGCTTTCGGTCAGGGCGTACGCCTGAAGCGCCCGTCCTACGCGGCGTCGCTCTCAAGCTCGTCGCTTACGCACACCCGCGCCTCGCTCCGCAGGTCGCGCAGATCGTTCCGGAGCGTGGTTTCGTGGCGATCCGCGAACGCGGTCGCGAGCACGATGACCGCGGCGACCGTGGGGAACATGGCGAGTGCGTACACGACGAGCATCGACATCGCGCCTCCTGCTTCGTTGCGTGACGGCGCGAGCGGCGAGCTCGACGCGTCATCGTAGGTGGGACCGTCGCCGCATCGCAGCAGGAGTCGTATCTGCGATGTGCGGAAGCGGCCGCTCGGCGCGTCGCGCGCTTATGCAGATGCGTATGTCAGCGCTCTGACCACGCGCACACTTTCGCGCGGCGCTGTGCCCGGCGTTACAAATGAAACGACCGCCGGATGCGCGTGGCATCCGGCGGCCGTCGTTACAGTGACGGTGCGGGCTCGTCGCTAGGGCAGGCCGAGCGCCGTTCCGCGGATCGTGACGCGGCCAGGACCGGGCAAGCCGGCGACGGCGTTGACCGCCGACGCGCTCGTCGGGCCGACGCAGAACACCGCGGCGAGCGTCGGGTGCGAGACGTCGTTCACCGGCGGATCTTCCACGCCTTCGGCAATGAGCGTGTTGGTGCCGACCTTCCCGGTGAAGCCACCGGTCAGGAAGCAGCCGCGATTCGCCGCGACGCAGCTGACCGCACCGCCACCGCAATCGACGTCCGAGCCGCAAGCGCGTTGGCCGTGACCGGACGCGACCGAACAGGTCTTCGTGACCGGACCGGAAGTGCACTCGCCTTCCTGATCGACAGGGGCGGTGTCGGTGCAATCGAACACCCCGACCGTGCTTGTGTCGTCGAGGCAGGCGCTCGGCTTGGAGGGCTCGCCGGCCTTCCCGCAGAGGCCACCGCCCGGGCACGCCGTGTTGTTGTTGCATGCCCCACCGTTGTTGCTGCCGCCGAGACAGCGCCGGCCGCCGCAGACCGTCGCGCCGACCGCGATGCAATCGTTGTTGCTGTCGCACGGGGTGGCTTCCGTGTTGTTGCAGGTGTCGCACAGGCACTTCTCGCCGGAGCCGTCGCCACAATTCGGGCTATCCGCCGTCAGCGTCTTGGTGACCGTGTCGGTCGAGTTGCTGAGGTCGATCGGCAACGTGGCCACCAGCGTTCCGGGGTTCGGCGGGCAATCGAGGCTGGTGCGCCCGAAGTCGGGACGACCAGGGACGAAGCCATTGGCGTCGCAAGCCAGCCCGGCGCGCGGACCGTCGTCGCACGTACCGCCGGCGACGCCGTCGTTGATGCCGCCGCTGTCGCTGCAGCGGGGGCACGGATTGTCGGTCGGGCCGGTGTAGACCCGCGAGCTGAGCAGCGCCGTCGTGGCCGCCTCACCGCTCTCGATGTTCGCGGTACCGGTGATGGGGCCGTCGAACTGATTGACGACGCACGTGCCGACCCCGCCCGCCGCCAGTGGCAGCGTCGAGCCGAAGAAGAACTCACAGGTGCCGCCGGTACACGGCGTGTCGTCGGTGCACTTGACCGACGAGTCGTTGGTGCAGCGCTGATTGTCGAGCTGGTTCGGCAGCGTGTTCGGAATCGGACCGGTCAACGGGCAGGTGCCGCACGGGCGTCCTTCCGCGGCGCACGACAAGTCGACGGTCACGTCACCGTTGCTGATCACCGGAGCGCGGTGCGCGATGCCGGTCCACCCGGTGTCGAGCAACGACGCGGGATCGGTGGCGTCACCGGTGAAGGAGAGGCGACTCGGACACAGGCACTGACAGCCGACGCTGCAGATCTCGAGCCCGTTCCCGGCGTTCGGACAGACGGATTGGCCCGGAGGATCGCAATCTTCGCCGGTGTCGACCGTGCCGTTCGAGCAGGCGGCGACGATGGTCGGCTCCGGACCAGGCGTCGACGTCGGGTTCGGCGTCTCGACCGCGGTCTCGGTGATGGTCGGCGTGGCGACGGGCTCTTCCGTTGCGGTCGCGACCGGTGCTTCCGTGGCCGTCGCCACGGGCTCTTCGGGTGTGGCGGTGGCAACCGGCTCTTCCGGCGTCGTCGTTGCAACGGGCTCCTCGGGCGTCGCGGTGGCAACGGGCTCTTCCGGGGTCGCGGTCGCGACCGGTGCTTCCGTGGCCGTCGCGACGGGACTCTCGGTCGGCGTTCCGACCGGCTCCTCCGGTGTCGCCGTGGCGACAGGCTCTTCGGGCGTCGCGGTGGCGACGGGCTCCTCGGGTGTCGTCGTCGCGGTCGCCACCGGCTCTTCGGGCGTCGCGGTCGCCACCGGCACGCCTTCAGTCGGCGTCGCGGTCGGCACCGGGGCCTCGCACGAGTCACAACACGAGGCGACGACGCTGCCGCCGCGATTCGTACAGGTCTCCTCGGATGCCAACGGTCGGCATCGTCCGGATGGGCCGTCACCCGGGAAGTCGCACGAGACGGATCCTTCGCGCTTGCCGCAGGTCGAGCGAATGGCGCAGCCGTTGATCGTGTTGCGGCACTTCTTCGGAACCAATCCTTCGCGCACGGAGCGATTCACGACCCGTGCGACGCACGACGTGTAGCGGCCGTGGTTTTTGGCGTCCGCGCACGAGCACTCTGCGTCGATGGCGGCCTGGATGGTGCAGCGTGCTGCCTCGCAATCGACCGGTTGGGCACCGGCGCGCTCGGCAGGTACGAGCAATACGACTCCTGCGATAATGCCCATGATGGGCGCGACAAGCTTCATGTGACGACCCCCCTTTCCCTTGTTTGTGGCGTCGGCTTGGATGCCGGCGCGGCTCATCGGACGTACAAACTGGGAGCATCCCTTGGCTATCGCCCCATCAGGTGAGAGGGCGGTACCATGAGCAGGTGAGGGCAAAATTAACCGCCATACACTACGTGTGACTACGTTGTAGTGCGGGCATCGCGACGATGCAGTCGAGGCCCATCAGGCGCGATCGCCTCTGCGGATGCCCTCGACGGCAAAAATTCGGAGTGACGGAAGCGGCGGGATCGACGCTCCGGCTTGCACCGTTGCAGGATTACTAGCGCCAGCGTCCGCTAGAAGGAGTGAGCGCGCGCGGCCGCGCACGTTCCGAGTCAGTGCGACGCGCCACGATGCCGTTACTCGCGACCGAGCGCGCGCGTGATCCAGCGGCGATACGTCTCGAACGGCATCGCGCCGAGCGTCGGCACGTCGTTGCCGACCATCATCACGGCGGGGACGCCATTCGCGCCGTGCGCCAGCGCATCACGATGCTCCGCCAGCACGAGCTCGCGCGTCGCCGGCTCGTCGGCGACCGCGAACGCGGCCTCGTCGAGACCGACCTCGCGCCAGAGCGCGAGCAGGGTCGCGCGTGCGGTGACGTCGCGGCTCTCGGTGAAATACGCGCGCAGTAGCCTGGCATGCATGGCCGCGAAGGCCTCGGAGCCGAGCGCGGCGGCCGCCTTGGCCGCGAGGTGAGGCGGAACGCTGTGAGTGGGGGGCCCTTCGTCGCTCGCCCACGGGTGAAACTCCGGCGCCTCTGGTTCCGCGGCGGGCCGGAGCCACGACTGGGTGTAGGCGCGAAACCTTTCGAGCGTCCGCGGCTCCGGCACCGGCCGCAACAGAAACGCGCGCCACTCGATCCGCACGTCGGCGCCGAGCTCGCGCTCGACGCGCTGCAGGCGCGCCGTCCCGAGGTAGCACCACGGACAGAGGTAGTCCGACCAGACGACGAGATGAACGGGCGCGTTCATTCGGTGGTCGCGACGATCAGCTGACGCGTCAGCGTCGCGTTGGTCGAGTTGAAGAGGAACTCGTCGTCGGTCAGCCCTTTCGCGAGCGTCGTGACCGCGCCGCCCATCACCACGAGGCCGTTCGCGTTGGACTGCAGGTAGGCGACGCCGGTGCCGTTGAAGCTGACGTCGACCGTCGCACCGGGGGTCGGCGTCACGACCAGGCTGCCATAGGAGCTCCCCGCACCGAGGTCGCTGAACGCGGAGACGCCGTTCCCCGTTCCGGCAGTAAGCGTCGCGATCGGTGTCGACGAGACGGCGAACAAGGTGAAGGTCTCGCTCGGGTCGTCGCTACCGTAACGGACGAACCCGGGCGGAGCCGTCGAGAGACGGAGGAACGCGGAGAGGACCGTCCCCGTCACCGACGAGAGATCGAACACGAAATAGTTGCGCGCTTCGAGGTCTCCTGGGTCGCTGTTGGCGTACCAACCGACGGCGTAGTTGTTGACGAAGTGAGTGCCGACCTCATTGTAGGCACCCGATGCGACGGCGTTCAGCGTGAAGAACGTCGGCGGCTTCGATCCGGCATTGCACTTCGCGGGGTACGTCAACGTCAGACCGGGAATCGCGGCCGTGTCGGCGCAATCGGCTTTGAACCGCGCGACGCACTCGACGCAGTTCGTGAGCTGCGTCAACGAGCCGACGCTACCCGCGCACGCCGGCATCCAAGCACGACGCCGGGAAGCCGATCTGGATCGGCGTGAGATCATCGCCGGTCGCGAGCGTCTTGTCGGCGCCGCCGCATGCCTTGGCGATTGCCGTCCCGAGCTTGAGACGCGCGGTCACGATGGCGCTCGAGGCCTTGCCGTCGGGGCAGGCGCCGGTCCCCGCTTTGTTTGCCTTCTTCCAACAGCTGCCGAGAATCTTCGACTGCGCGAGCAGCAGCTTGGTCGCGCCCTTGCCGAGCGCGACCTGACATTTGTTGAGCTGCTTCTCTGCTTTGTCTTTCGACTTGGCGCTCGTCGGCAGCAGGACGTCGTACGCGAGGCCGATGGCCTGGTCGACTGCGGCGTCGGCGATGCACTGCACGCAGGTGTGGATGTCGTCGCAGTCGGCGATCACACCATTGCAGAGCCCTTGCTCGAAGTTCGGACACGTCCCGCCGTAGCCGAGGGACGCGGGCGCATCGTCCGCGTCGGGGCCGGTGTCGGCGGCGTTGCAGGTCGCGTTCGCGCCGCCGCAGGCTTTGGCGATCGTCGTCGCGAGCTTGGTCGCGGCCTTGGTGATCGTCGCGGCGACCTTCGGTCGAGTGGCGCAGACCTCGCTCGGGCCGAGCACGATGTTGCCTTTCACGATGCCCTCGCGACACTTCTGCAGCGTCTTGGCGCGTGCTTGAAAATACGCGGCGCTGGCGGCGCTGATCGCGCCGCGGCACTTCACGGTTTCGGCGGACGCAGAAACCGCGAGCAAGGATGCGATCGAGAGGACGGCGAGGACGAATCGGAGCGAGCGCGTCATGGCGCCGGTCTTCAGTGAGACCGCTCCATGAGTCAAGCCGCGAGGCTTACGAGCTCGATACCAGCTCGGCCCGACAGGTTGAATCGTAGAGCTCCAGGAATTGGAGATCGGTCGCGCCGGCGACCTCGCACGGAAAGTCGTCAGCCGCGGGGCGCGTTCGGCCCTCGGTGCAATCGAACGTCACCGTCACGAACGGTCCAACCGCAAAGCTGTCGAGCGACGACAATAAGGTCGGCACCCGATACTCCTGGTCGTTGACGGTCGGTAGCGCGAGGGGGAACGGGTGGCCGGCGTCGATCGCTGCCTGCACTGGGATGAATGTGATCCGCTCTTTGACGGACTCTTCTTCCGCGCCGCCCGGAATGCTGAGGCCAGCGGGATAAACGAGGCGGGTGTGCATGCCGTGGACCCGATCGACCGCCGCGTCGACGATCACAGTCACCGTGATGCGCTCGTTGGCGGCGCAGACGTCTTCCTGCGTCGGTGGGGTGTCCGCGGACCCGACGCGACGGAGGATCCGTCGGAGCTACGGTCGCCGCCGCAGCCGGTCAGGCCGCACAAGAGAATCGCCAGCAAAAAAGCGCGTGTCATGGCGAGCAACCTTCGCCGTGACGATGCGCTAGTCAACGAATTTCTACGCGCGGAAGCGCGGCGGACGCTTTTCGAGGAATGCGCTCACGGCTTCCTTGTGCTCGGCGCTCTTCCAGCACTCGCGCAGCAGCACGCTTTCGCGCTCCTGCACGGCGGACAAGTCGGTGGCGCTGCCGTTTTCCGTGAGGAGCTGCTTCGTCATGCGGAGCTGCGGGTCGGGATTGGCGGCGATGCCGTCGGCGATCGCGAAGGCCTTCGCCACGAGCTCGTCGGCCGTCGTCAGCACGTCGACGAGGCCGGCCTGGTGCGCCTCGCTCGCGGGGTAGAGACGGCCGGAGAGGCACATCTCGCTCGCCCGTCCGAACCCCATGCGCTGCACCAGGAAGTGCGTGCTGGCAAGCTCGGGGACGAGCCCGACCTTGATGAAGAGCATGCCGAATTTGGCCTTGTCGGAGGCGACGATCACGTCGAAGGGCAGGATCATCGTCATGCCGATGCCGACGGCTGCGCCGTTCACGGCTGCGATCAGCGGCTTCGACTCGCGCGCCAACTTCACCCAATCGAGCCCGGCCGGCATGCCGCCTTGGCCGTCGGCAGTGTTGCCGCCGGGGTCGGTGCCGTCGATCCGGCTCTTGAACGTCGCCTCCATGTCGGCGCCGGCGCAGAACCCGCGCCCCGCGCCCGTCATGACGATCGCCCCGACGGCCGGGTCGGCGTTGGCGCGCGCGATCGCGTCGGCTTGCTCCATGCCCATGGGCGGCGTCCAGGCGTTCAGCTTGTCGGGACGATTCAGCGTGATGAGCGCGACGGCGCCGCGGGTTTCGTAAATGATCTGCTGGTAGGCCATCGCGGAATCCTCCTCGTCACAGGTACGCGCGCAGCAGTGCGAAGACCACCACGCCCGTCACCGACACGTAGAGCCAGATCGGAAACGTGAACCGCGCGATCCGACGGTGCGCGTCGAAGCGCGTCGTCGCCGCGTAGAAGAGCGTCGAGAGAATCATCGGCAGCGCGACGATCGAGAGCCCGATGTGGCTGATGAGGATGGTGAAATAGATCGGGCGAATCAGGCCCTGGCCCGGGAAGCGCGTGTCGCCGTGGAAGTTGTGGTAGACGACGTAGCTCACGAGGAAGAGCGCCGAGAAGGCGACCGCCGTGAGCATGCACTTCATGTGGGCGTCGCGCTTGCCGCGCTTGATGTTCCAGTAGCCGGCGGCGAGTGCGCAGGCGCTACAGCTGTTGAAGAAGGCGTTGGCGGCCGGAAGCATCGTGACCCACGCCGGCGCCGGGGCCCGCGTCGTCTTCAAGTAAATCAGCCAGATCAAAAACCCCGCGATCGCCGCCGACAGCGGCAGGATCCAGAGCAGCGGTCGGCGTTCGGCGAGGGCGGTGCTCATGGCGGCTAGACGTGCTTCAGCACTTCCTCGGCGAGGCGCTGCTGCGTGTGCTCGTCGACGCCGCCGCCGAAGAGCACCTGCGACACGTCCCACTCGCGCTCGCGGCGCTTCAGCTCGGCGATGCACTCGTCCGGCGTGCCGATCAGCGTCATCGGCGAGCGCAGCATGCCCTCCGGCGTCGTGTGGAACATGGGCGCCATGCCTTCGACGGTCGCGCGCGTCGTCGCCGGCGCGTCGGTCAGTATGCAGGTGAAGATCATGTTGCTGATGCGGATCTTCTTGCCGTCGCGGCCGTGCTTGGCGGCTTCGTCACGCAGGAACTTCACCTTCGAGGTGAAGACGTCGTCCGTCAGCTTGGCGATGTTCTCGAGCTTGATGTAGCCGGGCTTGCCAGCGTCGGCGACGATGTTCACGACGTCGGCGTGCTTCGCGGCGACGCGCAGGAGACCTTTGCCGCCGCCGCCGAGGATGATCGGCGGCGCCGGCTGCTGCACGGTCTTCGGGAAGAGGATGCAGCCGTCGAGCTGGTAGAACTCGCCCTTGAAGGTCGTCGTCTCGTTGGCCCAGAGCGAGCGCATGCAGCTGAGCGCTTCGTCGAGCATGCGGAGGCGCGTCGTGATGTCGGGATACGGCATGCCCGTCATCTGGAACTCGCGTTCGGTCCAACCCGTACCCATGCCAGCCACGAGTCGGCCGCCGCTCAAGTGATCCAGCGAGGCCAGGCTCTGCGCCGTGATGACGGGATGGCGGAAGAGATTGCAGAGCACCAGGTGACCGACCCGCGCGCGTTTCGTCGCCGCGGCGATCACGGCGACCATCACCATCGGATCGTAGGAGAGGTTCTGCGGATCGAAGCTCTTCTCGGGCCCCTCCATCACGATGTGATCGGGAACCGTGATGACGGTGTAGCCCTGGGCTTCGGCCGCCTGGGCGCGGTCACGGAGCCTCTGAAAATCGAGATTGGCGAGATTCAGGCCGTATTCCATCGGATTCTCCTTGCGTGGCGGGGGGACGGTCGTCGAAACGTGCGAGGGTTATGGCACGGCGAGCATCCCAGGCAAGGACGGTCGGCGTGCGATTGACTCAGCGGCCCCGCCCGTCGTTATGGTCGGCGACGATTCCGCCATGACGACGCAACCGATCCTTCCGACCGCGCGCGGTCGGCTCATACCGGCGACGCGCGCCGATCTCGACGCGCTTTGGGCGATCTGGCGCGAGCCGGAGGTCAGGCGCTACCTCTTCGACGACAAGGAAGTCAGCCGCGAGCGCGCCGCCGAAGTGCTCGACGCGTGTCTCGCCCAAGGCGCGCACGGCCGTGGCCTGTGGACGATCCACGTCGAGGACGAGCGGACGCTCGTCGGTTGCGCCGGCCTCATGCCCGTCAGCGTCGCCGAGTACGATCCGGCGCTCGACGGGTTGGTCGAGCCGATCGTGGCGCTGGCGCCGTCGTGGTGGGGACGCGGTCATGCCGTCGAAGCCCTGCGCATCCTCGTCGACTACGCCTTCGGCGCGCTCGCACTCGAGCGACTCGCCGGCGCGACCGACGTGCCGAACGAGGCGTCGCACCGCATGCTCGTGAGCGCCGGCTTCGTGCCGCAGCGCGAATGGGACGGGCCGCGCTATCGGATGCGCACCTATGTGCTCGAAGCTCCGGAAACGAAACCGTGAGGGTCCGAGCCTATCGCGAAGAAGACGCGCCGGCGCTGATGCGGCTCTCCCACGACACGGTGCACGCCGTCTGTCGCGCCGACTATACGGCGGCCGAGCTCGCGGCCTGGTCGCCCGAGTCCGGCCTGGACCCCGCCCGCTGGCGCGAGCGCTTCGCGCGGACGCGGCCGTGGGTCGCCGTTGCCGACGGCGAGCCGGTCGGCTTTATCGAGTTCGGCGCCGACGGCCACATCGACTGCTGCTACGCCCATCGGGCCTGGCAACGGCGCGGCGTCGGCACGGCGCTCATGGCGCAGGCGCTCGCGCTGGCGCAGGCCGCCGGCACCGACCGCCTGTTCGCCGAGGTCAGCATCACCGCCGTGCCGTTCTTCACGCGCCACGGATTCGTCCTCGGGGTTGCTCGCCGAGTAGAACGGCAGGGTCAAACCCTGCGCAATTTCTCGATGGAGCGTCCGCTCCGAACGGAGGATCTTCGCATGCCGAGTCGCGCCGCTTTTCGTCAGGCGATCGAACGCCACAGTCTCGACGAGCTGATCGCCCTCTTTGCCGAGGATGCCGTGCTGCACAGCCCGATCACGTTCCAACCCTTCGAGGGCAAGGCCGCCATCCGCATGCTGCTCGCGATCATCATGGAGGTCTTTCAGGACTTCCACTACACCGACGAGCTCGACGGCGCCGACGGCAACACCAAGATCTTGGTGTTTCGCACGCGGGTGAAGAATCGCGACGTCGAGGGCATCGATCTCCTCCGCTTCGACGACGCGGGCTTCGTCCGCGACTTGACCGTCATGGTCCGGCCGCGCTCGAGCATGGAGACGCTGCTCGGCGAGGTGCAGCCCCGTCTCATGGCGGCGATGCAGGCCGCCAGCCCGGGCTGATGGCGATGAGCTCCACGCCGACGCTTCCCGCCGCGCACGCCGCGTTTCTCGCGTCGGCGGTCGCGCGGCTCGCCGACGATCCCCGCCTCGTCGGCGTGGCGGCTGGGGGCTCGTATGCGGGCGACGCGCTCGACGAGTTCAGCGACCTCGATCTCGTGCTCGGCGCGCTCCTCGTGGCATTCACCGGCGAGCACGTCGGCGAACCCCGGCTTTTGATCTGGCTGTATGGTCCGCCGCTCCTGCACGTCGACCTCGAGTTCGTCCGCGTGGCCGACGTGGGCGAGCGGGTCGAGGATCCGATCGTGTTGTGGGAACGCGACGGTCGGCTGCGCGCCGGCCTCGCGACCGGGGTCGGCCGCTATCCGGTGCCGGACCCGCAGGTCATCGAGGATCGTTTCTGGGTCTTGGCGCACTACGTCGCGACCAAGATCGGCCGCGGCGAGCTGCTCGAAGCCGTCGACGCCTTGAGCTTCGTGCGCGGCATGGCCCTCGGTCCGCTCGCGCTCGCGAGCCGCGGCGCGCGCCCGACCAGCGTGCGCAAGCTCGAGCAGATCGCGCCCGATCTCGCGGCGGAGATCGCCGCGACCATCGGTGCATGCGAGCCGCGCGCGCTCGTGGCGGCGCTCGAGGGCACCGCCACGGTCTATCGAAAGCTCCGCGCCGCGACCACGTCCGCCGAGCTCCAACGCCGGACCGCTGCCGAGGCCGCGGCGGTCGACTACGTCCGCACGATCGCCGCGCGGGTGGAGGCCTGACGATGCTCGAGCTGCTCGCCACCGGGTGCGCCGGCCTCTTCGCCGGCGCCGCCATCTACATCAACCTGGTCGAGCACCCGGCGCGGGTCGAATGCGGCAACGCGCTCGCGCTTCGCCAGTTCGGGCCGAGCTATCGCCGCGCGACGCGCATGCAAGCGTCGCTCGCGGTGACGGGCTCCCTCACGGCGCTGATCGCGTGGCTGACGGGCGCGGGCGGGTCCTTTCTCGTCGCCGGCCTCGTGTTGGGCGCGATCGTGCCCTTCACACTGGTGGTCCTCTATCCGGTGAACGCACGCCTCCTCGATCCGACGCTCGCGCCGACCTCCCACGAAGCCGACGAGCTCCTCGCACGGTGGGCGTCGTTGCACGCCGTCCGGAGCCTGGCGAGCGCGTTCGCGTTCGTCCTGGAGCTCGGCGCGTTGACTGCCTGAGCCGGGCCCGCCGCTTTTCCCCACCGCCGACCTCGGCTAAGGTCCGCCGATGATCATGAAGTCCTTTCTTTGCAAGGCCGTGGTGCTGGTGCTGGTCGTGTCGGCCGCGTCGTTCGCTGGGGCCGAAACCCTCAATCGCATCGTGGCCACCATCGACGGCGAGCCCATCACGCTGATCGAGCTCGAACGGTACGCCGATGTCGCGAAGAAGCGGCCGGGCGGCGAGCAAGTCGCGGTCGATCAGAAGGCGCTCCTCGACGAGCTCGTGCTCGAGAAGATCATCGCCAAGCAGGTCGAAGTCTCGAACCTCAAGGCCAGCGATCAACAGATCGACGGCTACATCCAGTCGATCCGCAGCCGCAACAACCTGAGCGAAGCGCAGCTGATGGAAGCGTTGCAACAGCAAGGCATGAGCTGGGATCAGTACCGCGTGCAGGTGCGGGCGGACATCGAGCGCGCCAACCTGATCAACCGCGAGATCCGCACCAAGGTGAACGTCTCGCCGGAAGAGGTCGAACGCTACTATCAAGCGCACCTCGAGGAGTACGGCGCGACGCCGAAGCTGCACGCGCGGTTGATCTCGCTCCTCGTGCCCGCCAACGCGAGCGACGCCGAGAAGGCCGAAATCCGCATCAAAGCCGAGGAAGTGCAGAAGCTCGCGGCCGACGGCGGCAACTTCGCCAAGCTCGCGAAGGAGCATTCGCAGGGTCCGGCGCCCGAGGAGGGCGGCGACATCGGTGAGGTCGACCCGAGCGAAATGCAGCCCGAGTTCGCGAAGGCGGTGAAGAGCTTGCAGGCTGGCCAGGTCAGCCCGCTCATCACCAACGCGCAGGGTTTTCACATCCTGAAGGTCGAGAAGAGCATCGGCGACACCCACAAGCCGCTCGCGGACGTCAGCGAAGAGATCAAAGAGAAGCTCTACAAAGAAGCGATGGAGTCGCGGTACGACCGCTGGATGAACCAGGATCTGCGCGCGCGGCACCACGTCGAGACCTTTCTTTGAGCCTACCCCTCGGCATCACCCTGGGTGACCCCGCCGGGGTGGGTGCCGAGGTGATCCTGAAGGCGTTGCGGCACGCGCGCCTCAGGCGTGTGCGGTCGGTGGTGATCGGTGACGTCGACACTCTGCGAGAGACCGCGCGCCGGCTGCGGCTGCGCGTCGAGATCGTGGCCGTCGACGACGCCGACGTGCGGGCGGGCCGGTTGCCACCGTGGACGCGCGCCGGCCGTCCGACCGTCGCCGTGATCGCCGCGAGCCGTCTCGGCGCTGCGGCGCGCCGGCCCGGGAAGCCGTCGATCGCGGGCGGCCGTGCCGCCTATCGCTACATCGAGAGCGCGACGCGACTCGCTCAGGCGGGGGCGATTGCCGGGATCGTGACGGCGCCCATCAACAAGGCCTGGGTCACGCGCGCTGGGTTCCCGATCAGCGGCCACACCGAGCTGCTCCGCGATCTCACCGGCGCGCGCGACGTTCGCATGATGCTTGCGGGCAGCCGGCTCCGAGTCATTTTAGTGACCATGCACATGGCGCTCGGAAAGGTGCCCCAAGCGCTCAACGTCCGTGACGTCGCGCGTACAATCATCGTAGCCGCCGAACACCTCCGCCGTTATCATCGCGTGGCCGAGCCCCGCATCGCGGTCGCGGGACTCAATCCCCACGCGGGTGAGGACGGACTTTTCGGTCGCGAGGAGGGTCGCATCATCACGCCGGCAATCGAACGAGCCCGGCGTGCCGGCGCGAACGCGAGCGGACCGTATCCGGCCGACTCGCTCTTCTTTCAGGCGGTGAACGGTAAATTCGACGCGGTGATCGCGATGTACCACGACCAAGGACTGATTCCGTTGAAGCTCCTGCACTTCCACGACGCGGTGAACGTCACGCTCGGCTTGCCGATCATTCGCACGTCGCCCGACCACGGGACCGCCTACGACATCGCGGGCAAGGGGAAGGCCGACGCCGGCAGCATGATCGAAGCGATCGCGCTTGCCGACGAGATGAGCCGACGCGGAACCGAGAGGACGGCCCAGTGAGCCTCGCATTCAATCCAGCGATTTTCCGCGAGTACGACATCCGCGGCATCGCCGACGTCGATTACGATGCCGAGTTCGCGCGCACGCTCGGACGGGCGTACGCCACATACGTCGCCGACAAGAACGTGAAGCGCGTGAGCGTCGGACGCGACGCGCGCCTGACGTCGGACAAGTACGCCGATGCGTTGAAGGACGGCCTCCGGTCGGGTGGACTCGACGTGGTCGATCTCGGGATGACGCCGACGCCGCTCGTGTATTACTCGCTCCATCATCTCGACGTGGACGGCGGCATCCAGGTGACCGGCAGCCACAATCCCGCCGACCACAACGGCTTCAAGATCTGCATCGGCAAGATCTCGGTCTACGGCGAGGTGATCCAGGACCTGAAGGCGATCATCGAGTCGGGCAAATTCCGCGACGCGCCGCGTGGCAAGGAAGAGCATTACGCGATCATCCCGCCGTACCAGGACGAGCTCATCAAGCAGTTCGGGGTCCTACCGCGGAAGCTCAAGGTCGTCGTCGACTCCGGGAACGGCGCCGCCGGTCCGGTCGCGCCGCGCATCATCGCCGCGCTCGGCTGCGACATGCGCGACCTCTTCTCCGATCCCGACGGCCGTTTCCCGAATCATCATCCCGATCCCACCGTCGAAGAGAACATGCAGATCCTGATCGACACCGTGAAGAAGGACGGCGCCGATCTCGGGATCGCGTTCGACGGCGATGCCGACCGGGTCGGGCTCTGCGATCAGCACGGCCGCATCCTCTGGGGCGACGAGATGCTGGTGCTCTTCGCGCGCGACATTCTGAAGGATCACCCCGGCGCCGTCATCGTCTCCGAGGTGAAGTGCTCGCAGCGCCTCTACGACGACATCGAGAAGCACGGCGGCAAGGGCATCATGTGGAAGGCCGGCCATGCGCTGCTGAAGGCCAAGATGCGCGAAACCAAGGCCGCGCTCGGCGGCGAGATGAGCGGGCATATCTTCTTCGCCGACCGCTACTACGGCTACGACGACGCGATCTATGCCGCGTGCCGCATGCTCGAGATCGTCGCGAAGTCCGGGAAGCAGATCGCCGAGCTGCTCGCCGACCTGCCGCCCGCCGTCAGCACGCCCGAGATTCGCGTCGACTGCCCCGACGAGCTCAAGTTCAAGATCGCCGAGAAGACCAAAGAGAAGTTCCGCGCCGCCGGCTCCGACATCATCGACACCGACGGCGTGCGCGTGAAGTTCAAGGAAGGCTGGGGCCTCATCCGGGCGTCCAATACCCAGCCGATCCTGGTCATGCGCTTCGAGGCGACGAACGCGGCAAGGCTCGCCGAGTACCGCGGGATCGTCGAGAAGGTCGTCGACGAAGTGAAGCGCGAAGTCGGCGCCTGAGCGCTCGGGCCGGCGGTAGGATCTCGGCTACGGCGACGGTGGCGTGACCGGGGATGATGAGGGTTTCGCCGTCGCCGATGCGCCGTTCGCGTCGATCTCCCCGCCGCATAGGCGCCGGGCTTTTCGAGCCGATCGAACTCCAGCGAGGAGACGGCGACCTCGCATACGAGGAGCACCTGCCCGGCCTTCGGGTGCACGCGCGTGTAGTCGTGCGGTTCGGGGACGCGGACAGCAACCTCCGGCTCGGGATCGGAACAATCGTCGAGAATGATGGGCAGTTGGCAGCGCACGCGCGCCGCGTCCCCCCCGAGAAGTCGGCGATGTAGCCGGTCCACTGTACCGGCATGGGGGCTGTTCTGCGCGCCTATGGTGACGATCGTTCCGTCGAGGAGCTCCGCGCGTTCGTTCGCGAAGAACCCTGCCTCGCCCATGCGGTGGTGCTCCTCCCGCGTGAAGCGAATGGGGTGACGGGGCGACCTGTGCCGGCCTGGAAACGAGGCTGCCCTGGCGCGCGAGTTGATAGTTGATAGGAATTTTTAGCGGCCTTTCCGCTCACCGGTCGCTATCCGCTGCGTCGACATAATCGCCAAACTCGGACGTTCACGGTTGTACGGCTACGGCCGTTGCCACACCACGTAGACAAAAGGTTGAACGCGACTGATCGCGACGCCCGGGAGCGGGATCGTACGCGCCGGGCGCGGGGGGTCAAGACGTAGCGGTGCGGCCACGCCGCGAGCGCGGGGGTGAGACACCCGCGTGACGCGAGGGTCAGGGGAAGTCGAACGCGTCGGGCAGGGGCGGCGGACGGGCCGGGGTTGGGATGGGCCGCTCGGTGGGCAGGCCGAGATGCGCGATCTTCGTGACCGTGGCCTGGTCTTCGATCGTCGCCAGGAAGCGCAGGCGGCCGCCGCACGTGCCGCAGGCCAACACGTCAAGGGCGAACACTCTTCTCATGAGGTCGGCCCATGCCCAGGCGCGGCGGGTGCGCGTGTCGGCGGCGACATGGGCCGGGGTGGGCGCCACCGCGCGAGGGGGTGCGGAGGCCGGTGAGTATGGGGGCGAGTGAACTGAAGGGTGAGAGGAGTGCAGGGGCGTCGCTGTGGCGACCACCGGCCGGACGGGTGACGCTGACCGGGGCACGGGCGGGGCGGGTGCGGCGGCGGCGGGCTTCGCGTTCGGTGTCGATGGGCGCCAGCGGGCCCGCGGCGCCAAGACGCCGTGGTAGAGGACCAGGTTGATGTGGGGGCGTGGCGTGATCGCCGCCAAGCGTTCCAGGAATTCGTGCGGGGTAAAGATCAGGTATCGCGTGCCGTCATGCCACGGGCGCCCGAGCGTACAGACCACGCGGCCGTCCGCGAGGCGCGCGAGACGCTCTTGCGCGAGCGGGGGGCGCAGGAGGTAGCGGCAGAGTCTTTCGAGTCCCGCTCGGTCGTCGGCGCGCACGGCGCGATCGGCATGGAGATCGAACCGCTCGAGGGGAGCCGGCGGGGGCACGGCCTGCGCGGCGAGCAGCGGTGTCGCAAGCCACGAAAGCAGCCATGGCAGTGGCCGGCGTCCCCGGCATCGCTCCGAGTAGATGGTGGCTCGTTGCGCGGGTGACGTGGGCCTGGCGCAGACAGGCCACGGAGCGTGATCACGACCGACGGATACGAGCGCCGTCACCTTCAGCGTCTCGGGATTCATCGCGCCGAGACCCTTAAACTGTGGCGAACGGCAGTAGCAGAAGGCGTGCAGAACGCGGCAGGTCCGATAGGGGACATGGTGTCCTCAGTTCAGCCAAAACGCAGGCGCGCACGCGCTCGCCGGGTGCTTCGCTACAGGGTGACGGGCCGGAGTCCGAAGTGGGGCGCTGCGGCGACGAGGTGGCGATCGCTGCTGTAGACCTCGGGAAGCCCGGCTTCGGCGGCGCACGCCAAGTGCAGCGCATCCGCAGCCCGCAAGAACACGTTCGCCGGGAGCATGGCCATGCGGTGCGCCTGGGCTTCGACGACCGCTGACGTTACGGGGAGCACCGTCCACAGGCCAGCTTCGAGGTCGGTCTCGATCTGCGCCGCAAGCAGTCGAAACTGCCGCTGGGTGAGTCGTCCTTCACGAAAGTGCCGATGCAAGGCGGCGATGACTTCCCCGCGGCCTGTCGCGCAGCAGGCGAGTCCGTCGGAGGTCAGGGCGCGAGTGCGCACACGAGGGCTGTCCGACTCCATCAAGTAGAGCTTCGCGATGTAGCAGGAGTCGAAATAGATCATCGTCCGTCGCGGATGTCGGAGATGACGGCGGCGCTGTCGGGACCGCCGATGGGCCGATCGATCAACCCCTTCACCCCGCGGAGCAGCTTGCGCGTCGCCATGGGGTTGCCGACCCGGCGCTTTGCCGGGGGGAGCATCCGCGCCACCGGAGTACCCCGCTCGGTCACGATGACCTCGCCTTCCGTCTTCAGCCGACGAAGCCAGTGTCCGGTCTTGTCGTGGAGCTCTTTGATCGAGATCGTCTTCATGCGTCGCCGAATGTGTCACGAGAGACACTTTGGGTAAAGGCGCCTCGCGCCGCCGACCCCGCCGCGCGGGGTCCGTATCGAGCGATCAGCTCACTGGCTCTGCCGCCGCCATTCGTCGGGGGTGAAGGTCTTGAGCGCGAGCGCGTGCACGCGCCGCGCGCCTAGATCACCGAGCGCTGCGTACACAGCGCGGTGCCGCTCGACGAGGCCGAGGCCTTCGAACCGTGTGCTCACGATCACGGCGTCGAAGTGGCCGCCCTCGAGCGCGCCGGCGTGGCCTTTGTGGCGGGCGCTCTGGTCGAGCACTTCGACGTGCTCGGCGGCGAGGGCGGTGCGGAGGTCTTCGGTCAGGCGTTCGGAGATTTTCATGGCGGTCCGTCGATCACTTGGCCAGCCGTGCGGCGAAACGCAAGCGCACGTAGTCGGCGGTCCATTGATCGTTCGCGTCGGCGAGCTTCGGTCGGAGCGCGTCGCGAACCTCGGCGAGAAAAGCGGGACGGTCGCTCGGTGTAATCGGCACCATGAAGCTCTCCGCGAAAGTCTCGAGCCACCCGACGACGTCGCCCGGGAGCGGCGTCGGGCGCGGGAAGAGCGCGATCGACTCGACGCGGAAGCCCTGCGACTTGAGCCGCGCGCGATAGTCCTCGGCCGTCGGGAAGAACCACGGATGATGAGCCGCAGCGTCGAGGCCCCGCCGGGCTAACGCGGCGCTCAGCGCCGCGACGATCATCGCGACGCAGCCGTGTCCGCCCATCTCGGCAACGAAGCGGCCGCCCGGTTTCAGCGCGCGCCGCACCCCCGCGATGACGGCGTCGGGCCGTCGCATCCAGTGCAACGCGGCATTCGAGAAGACGGCGTCGAACTCGTGCGTGAACGGCAGCGCCTCGCCGCTCGCGACGCGACAATCGAGCCCGCGCGCGCAGCAGCCGGCGATCTGTTCGGCGCTGGCGTCGACGCCGACGACCTCACACCCGAGCGCGACCAGCTTCGCGGTGAGGACGCCGTCGCCGCAGCCGACGTCGAGCACGCGCTCGCCCGCGCGCGGGGCGAGCAGCTCGACCACCGGCATGCCGAGGTCGCTGACGAAGCGCGCGTTCTTCTCGTAGCGTTCCGGGCTCCACGTCTGAGTCCGGGCCTGTGGCGCGCTCATACGGCCTCCTTCATGACGCGCACGCTCGACGCGGCGACGACGCGGCCGTGCGTCCGTTGGCTGCGGCGGTAGGCGCCGACCACCGCGCGGAGCGACGCGGTGATCAAGTTGGGATCGCGGCCGACGCCGAACTCGTGCGTGCCGTTGCCGACGACGACCTCGACGTACGCGACGGCGACGGCCCCCGCACCCGCCCCGAGCGCGTGCTCGTGATAATCGACGACGCGAATGTCGGCGCCCGTCGCGGTGCGGAGCGCGCCGGTGAACGCGTCGATCGGCCCGTTGCCGTGGCCGCTGATGCGCCGGGGCGCGCTGTCGATGGACACCGTCGCCTCGATGCCGCAATCGCCGGAGCGACCGGCGGTCACACTGTGCTCGACGATCGCGTCGACGGTGCCGTCGACGTACTCGGCCTGAAACGCGGCATGGATCGCGTCGGGCGTGAGCTCGCTGCCGCTTGCTTCGGTCATGCGCTGCACGATGGCGCTGAACTCCACCTGGAGCGCGCGCGGCAACGTGAGGCCGTAGTCGCGTTCCAACAAGTACGCGACGCCGCCTTTGCCGGACTGGCTATTCACCCGGATGACGGCTTCGTAGCTGCGGCCGACATCGGCGGGATCGATCGGCAAATAGGGTACCTCCCAGATGCCGCTCGTGTCGGTGCGTTGCGCGGACAAGCCTTTGTTGATCGCGTCCTGGTGCGAGCCCGAGAACGCCGTGTAGACGAGCGTCCCGGCGTAGGGATGGCGCGGGTGCACCGGCAAGCGATTGCAGTGCTCGGCGACGGCGACCAACGCATCGATGTCGCCGATGTCGAGCTGCGGGTCGACGCCTTGCGAGAACAAGTTCATCGCCAACGTCACGACGTCGACGTTGCCGGTGCGCTCGCCGTTGCCGAAGAGCGTGCCCTCGACGCGGTCGGCGCCCGCCATCACCGCGAGCTCGGCGGCGGCGACCGCGCAGCCGCGGTCGTTGTGCGGGTGCACGCTCAAGACGATCGCGTCACGGCGCGTGACATGCCGGCCGAACCACTCGATCATGTCGGCGTAGACGTTGGGCGTCGACATCTCGACCGTCGCGGGCAAGTTCAAGATGATCGGGCGGGCCGGCGTCGGCTGCCAGACGTCCATCACGCGCTCGCAGATCTCGACCGCAAAATCGAGCTCGGTGCCGGTGAAGCTCTCCGGCGAGTACTCGAAATGGACGTCGGTCTCGGGCATCGCGTCGGCGAGCTCACGCACCAATCTCGTCCCCTGCACGGCAATGTCGACGATGCCGGCGCGGTCGAGACCGAACACGACCCGGCGCTGCAAGGTCGACGTCGAGTTGTAGAGGTGGACGATCGCGCGGCGCGCCCCGCGGATCGCGTCGAAGGTGCGGCGGATCAAGCCGTCGCGCGCCTGGGTCAACACCTGGATCGTGACGTCGGCGGGAATCGCGTCCGACTCGATCAACCAGCGCACGAAGTCGAAATCGGGCTGTGAGGACGCCGGGAAGCCGACCTCGATCTCCTTGAAGCCCATGGCGACCAACGTCTCGAACATGCGCTGCTTGCGCTCGGGGCCCATCGGCTCGACGAGTGCCTGGTTGCCGTCGCGGAGGTCGACGCTGCACCAGAGGGGCGCCTTGGTGATGGTGCGGTTCGGCCAGGTGCGGTCGGGCAAGTCGACCGGCGTGTACGGTCGGTACTTCTGAATCGGCATCGTTTTCATCTCGTCGTCCTCCGTTCGTCGTCCCGCTGTGGTGACCGGGGGAGGGAGATGCAGGTGCCAGAAACGAAAAACCCCCTCCGGCCGTACAGCGGGAGAGGGTTGTGCAGACGTTCGCGCTAACGCGGGTCTACGGCTCTACCGCCATGGGCATGGCTAGCCCTAGGAGTAGGCTCGTAAGGTTCTGCGCTCGCGACGTCATGGTGCGAACCTTCTATGCGAGCCGTCCGCGCAGGGTCAAGTAGGCAAGTCGGCGCGGCGCACTAGCTACTCGGCGCCGCGCGCGCCAAACGGGCCATCGCTACCCTTCGTCGACACGAAGGAGGGTTCTCGGATGACGAAGTTCTCAGCAGCGTTCCTCGCCCTGATCTTGCTGATCTCCGCCCCGGCCGACGCCAAGAAGACGCAGCCCCGGCGGGCATCCAGGATCGCGCTCGACGGCGTACAACCGGGCAACCCGTTCGACTGCGACACCGCGCAGGCGAGCGCTTGGTTCGGTTCGACGACGCGTTGCCTCGCCGAGCTCTGTCGCGGTCGCAACGTCACCAACGCGGCGGTCGTCGGCGGCGACGGCCGGCTGCGCGTGAACCCGTGCGCGCGCGGCTCGGACGACCGAAGATGATGTGCGCGTTCGGGTCTGGTGCCACACTATGAGAGGCGTTACCGTCCGGGGCGTGCACCATCACTACACGTTCGCCGACTACCTCCGGGTCGAGCAGGACAGCAACCTGAAGCACGAGTTCCTCGATGGCGACATCTATGCGATGGCGGGGGGAACGCCGCTGCACGCGCGGTTGACCGTGAATATTTCGAGCCTTCTGCACGCTCAGCTTCGTGGCACTCGTTGCCACGCCTACAGCTCCGACCTGCGCGTGCGGGTGCCGGCCACCGGCCTTGCTGCGTACCCCGACGTTACGGTGGTCTGCGGTGAGCTCGAGCTCGATCCCGAGAACGACCACACCGTCACCAATCCCCGGCTCGTCGTGGAAGTGCTGAGCGACTCCACCGAGAAGTTCGATCGCGGCGTGAAGCTGAAGCACTACCAGCAGATCGTGGCGCTCGGCGCGGTCATGCTGGTCTCGCAGCATCAGCCTTCCATCGAAGTATGGTCGCGACGAGCGGACGATCGGTGGACCGAGTCGGTGAACGGCCCGGGTACGGTCGCGCGCATCGCCGCGATCGACTGCACGCTCGCGGTCGACGACGTGTACGCCTAGCGCACGCGTTCCAGCACGCGCAGCAGCTTCTCGTTGAAGACGTCCGGATGCTCGCGGTGCATGAAGTGGCCGCCCGACATCTCCACGACCTCATACGGGCCGGTGAAGCGCGACCGCGCGCGCTCGTAGGCGGCGGGCGGCATGATGTCGCTGTCGCCGGCGAAGCTCACGGTCGGGACGCCGATCTTCATCTTGTGCGAGCTCGGCGGCCAGGGACGAAGCGCGCGATAATAGCCGAGGGCGGCGTCGAGATTCTTCGGGTTGCGGAAGATCGTCTTCACCGCGGCGGCTTCGTCGGGGCCGGGATGCCAGTGGGGCGACCAGCGGTTCAGCAGCTCGTCGATATAGGCGAAGTCGCGATCGGGAACCCAGCGCAGCGCGCTTCGCCGATTGAGCGCGAAGAAATGGCGGACGGCCCACAGCAGCGCCGGTGTCGGCGTCACCGACGCCGGATGCGGGATCGCGATCGTCACCAGCAGGCTGAGCGCGTCGGGTCCGAGCGCCGCGGCGGAGTAGGCGGCGCTGGCGCCCCAATCGTGCCCGACGATCACGGCCGGCTCGCGGCCGAGCGCTCGCACGAGCGCGATCAGGTCGCGCCCGAGGGTGTCGGAATCGTAGGCTTCCTGCTGGGGGACGGCGGTCGGCGCGTCGCCCCGCGTGAACGGGGCGACGGCGCGGAATCCCGCCTCCGCGAGCGCGGCCCGTGTCGCATCCCATGCGTAGGCCGTGTCGGGAAACCCGTGGACGAGCAAAACTAGCGGGCCCTGACCCGATTCGAGGTAGCCAAAACGGAGGCCGTTGGCCTCGACGAAGCGGACGTTGTCGCTCATGGGCGGCTCGTAGACCTCGCGCCAAGACCTCGCAAGAGAGCCGCGTCCCTCGGCGCTGGCTGCGAACGATCTTTCTTGACTCGAATCGATCGCCCAGGGGATTGGGATCGTTGGAGGACGCAACGATGTCGGACCATCAAAAACTTTACCTGACGGCCGCGGCCGCGCTCGTGCTCGGCTTCGCATTGAACGTTCAGGCGGCGCCGATCAGTAAATGCGACGCCGCCAAGAAGAAGTGCCTCGGCAAATACGTGGCGGCCGCGCTCGGCTGTCACGCCAAGGCCGAGCAGAGGGGCGCGGCGGTCGAGGCCGCCTGCCTCGCGAAGGCCGGCGCCAAAGTCTCCGGCGGCGGCAAAGGCTGCTTCGACAAAGCGGCGGCGCCGCCGAACGATTGCTCCACCCAAGGTGACCTGAGCGCGCGACTCGGCGAGGCGGATGCGGCGATTCTCGATCTCGTCGGCCGCATCGACCCGAGCTACCCCACGCCGACGCTCACCCGCTGCGGTGCCGCGCGGAAGAAATGCGCGGGCAAGAAGATGGCGGGACTGATGGCGTGCTCCGCGAAAGAGAACAAGGACGGGCTCGGCGATCCGTCGTGCGCGCCCAAGACGCGTGACAAGTTCGGGGGTGCCAAAGGGTGTGACGTGAAAGCGCTGACCAAGGGGCCGGATTGTCTCGGCACCACTTCGACCGCCGTCCTCGAGAGCACGGTCGATGCCTGGCAGGCGCTGATCGCCGACGGCATCGACGGGACGCCACACGTCGCCTGCGGCGACGGGATCCACGAGGCCGGCGAAGTGTGCGACAACACGGCGCCGTTCGATGCGGAGACCACGTGTCCCGGCGCCACCGCGTGCGATGCGACGTGCACCTGCGTCGCCGCGTCGACGCTGCACGTCGCGGTCGACCCGACGAGCCCGGACTCGGTGCTCGATACCGGCTGGACGGGGATGGGGCACCGTATGCCACTCGTCTCCGGTACCGAGCTCACGCTGACCGTCTCGAATTGCGACGGTCCCCCCCCGCTGGCCGGCACGTGCGAGCTGCACGGACCGATCGCCAACAGCGGAGCCGGCGAGCTCCGCAATCAGCGGTGCAGCAACGACTCGTCGATGCGCTGCACGGACGATACGCCGTGCTTTGCCGGCGGCGGCACCTGTGAGTTCTACGTCGGCGCGCCGTTCCCACTTTCGGTGGGGGGCATCGGTCTCTGCAACGAGAGCCGGTTCTTTGGCCCGATCGTCGGCACGCTCAACCTCGGGTCGGGAGGTATTTCGCTCTCTGCGACCCGTCAGGTCGGCGTGTTCAAGAAGTTCTCACCGGACAACCCGTGCGCCCAGTGCATCGGAGATCCGGTGATGAACGACGACGTCCAGGGCGGCACGTGCGACGCCGGGCTACGGAGCGGACAAATGTGCGATGCGAACGGCAGCGTTCCCGGTCGTCCCGACTTCGGTGCGACGAGCCTCGACTGTCCGATGGATCCCACAGGTTTGTTGAAGAACCTCGTGATCGATGCCAGCAGCGCGTCGTCGACGGTGACGCTCACGCTCTCGACCTCGAGCCCGCTCTGCAGTGACGGGTCGGGCGAGCGTTGCCTCTGCGGGAGCTGCAACAACGCGGCTGCGACCGCTTGCGCGAGCAACGCCGATTGTCCGGACTCGTCCGGTCCTTTCCCTGGCATCTGCGGCGGTCGGCGCTGCGTCGGCGGCACCAATGACGGCATCGGATGTGCCAGCACCACCGAATGTCCTGGGGCTGGAATCTGCGGCCAGCCGGGCGAGCCTTCGAAGGCGAGCGCGTGTCTCGACGACAGCACGACGCCGATTCCCTTCCAATGCATCGACACGGCGCCGGTGGACGGTGAAGGCGAATGCCTTGCGGGTCCCGTCACGAAGACGTGCTCCCCGCCCCATTCCCAGCGCTCCTGCGGCAGCGATCCCGATTGCGCGCCGGGGACCTGCATGGCCCACCAACGGTACTGTTTCCTGACCGGCGGGCTCACGCAGCATCCCGGCACCAACACGCTGAGTGCCGAAGGATCTCCGGATCCGTTCGTCGCCAACGTCGCGTCGCCGACGCTGGGCTCGGTCTTCTGCGTGCCGCCGACGAATCGGGCCTTCGGTGACATTTCACCCGGGCATCCTGGACCCGCCCGCATGACGGCGAAGACCACGATGACGCTCCGACCATAGCGATCGGTTGCAAGGCATGCCGTGCCGCCTAAGGATGGGCGGCACGGCATGGGATTCCTGGTCGAAGTGTCGGACGAAGAGATTCGTCGCGAGCGCCAGAAAGCGCGCGAGCTGCGGGCGAGCCCGTGGTGGCAGCGGAAACGCGCTGCCGGGCTCTGCCACCATTGCGGTGGCCAATTCCCGGCCCGCGACCTCACGATGGATCACCTGGTTCCGATCATCCGCGGTGGCAAGTCCACCAAGGGCAACCTGGTGGCGAGCTGCAAGGACTGCAACTCACGGCGCAAGCACGAGCTGCCGTTCGAATCGGGCGACTGACGGGTAGTGTCTCAGTCTGTTCGTGAGGCCTCCGTCTGTGTTGGGCGGTGTCGCCGGCGGGCGGGTCAGGGCGTGCCCCTACGGTCGCCGGGTTCGTGCCACCCAGCGGTGCCGTCACTCGTGCGGGTCGCGCCATGTCCAGATTGACATCTGTATGCGCGGTGAATACACCTGTATGTGTGAAGCGGACCACGCTCGTTCTCGAGGATGGCTGCATCGATGCGGTCCGCGACCTGGCGCGTCGGCAAGGCCGACAGCTTTCCGAGCTCGTGAACGAGCTGCTCGCGGAAGGACTGCAGCGCCGGCGTGTGCGCCGGGCCCGGGTCTTCGAGCTGCCGCGTTTCGCCATGGGCCGCCCGCAGGTGAATCTCGGCGACCGCAACGCGCTCGAAGCGCTCATGGATTCGTGACCTGTCCGGTCTGATCGACACGAATCTTCTGCTGTACGGCGCGAACGCCGACGCGGACGAGCACGCCGCCGCCCATGCATTCCTCACCGGCATCGGCCGCACCGCCGACCCCTGGTACCTGACCGACGGCATTCTCTACGAGTTCCTGCGCGTCGCGACCCATCCGAAGGTCTTTCCCCATCCGCTGGGGTGGCGCGATGGTCTGAGTTTTCTGCAGCCGTTCCTCGAAGCCGAAAACGTTCACATCCTGCAGGCCGCCGACGGCCACTGGGGCACCCTCGCCACGACGCTGGCGGGACTGACCCACCCGAGCGGCAACCTCTTCTTCGACGTGCGCACGGCCGTCCTCATGCGCGAGCACGGCCTTCGCCGCATCTACACGACCGACACCGATTTCCTGCAGTTCGGCGATCTCGAAGTGGTGAACCCGCTGCGCGAGCATCGTCCCTGAGGACACGCCCGCGAATCCCGACGACTGCTGGGTCGCCGTCTAGCTCGCGCCGCCGTATGCGTCGTGCATGCCGTACGGCGCGTACGCGCCGAAGAAGCCGTGTTCGTGGAGCCCGTAGCCGACGGTGCCGTCACTGGTCTCGAAGCGCGCCACGTGATCGACGACGCCGTATTGGCCGAACGACGCGATCTCCTCGACCGGCTTCACGAAGCCCTGCACGACGAGCGGCCCCTGATACATTCCGTGCCGCCAGTCCTGCTCCATGCCGTAGCCGGTGCCGACGGTGATGAAGCACGACGTGAGCAGCGTCGCGCGGACGTCGAAGGCGCCGCCGGGCGCATGCGGAAACGCCAGCACCGACGACGCGATCATGCGCGTGCCGGGCGTGAAGACGTGACGGTGCTCGGGACGGCCGAGCAGCTGCGGCCGCTTCGCCGGATCGTTCCAGATGCGGACCGCCTCCTCGAGCATGCGCTCGCCTTCGGTGGTCTCGTTCAAGATGTAGAGGATCGAGTAGTCGGGGAACTGCATTGGCGAGTAGTTCCACATGCCCGACATCTGCCCCTCCGCTTGCCGGATGCCGGGATGCTCGGGCTCGCCGACGGGACGCACACCCCAGGAGCGATCACGCGTTCCCCACCAGCGATCGGGCGTGACGTCGAACGTTTCGTCGCCGATCGTGAGCGTGCCGCTCCAGCAGCCGGTCTGCGCGAAGCGCTTGCTGTCGAAGAGCACGCGTCCGTATTTTCGAATGAAGTGCTGGGGCTCCTCGAACGCCGGGATGGCGCCGTCCCACGTGAGGTCGAAGGACAGCGTGTGCTCGCTCGGTTCGAGGATGACGCGTACCCGCCGCAGGCCTTCGATCACCTCGACGCGGAACGGGCCGACGCTCGTGTCCATGCGGTCGCCGAGCTCGCGTGATGCCCGGACGACGTGATGGGAGGCGCCGCGCCGCGCCACGGCGAAGGCATCCTGGACGCCGAGGTTCGGGTACTGGCCCATGCCCATGACCAGGAAGAGGTCGCCGGTCGAGGCGTGGAGGTTGAAGTAGTAGCGATCGTAGAAATTCCGGTCGCTCGTGCCGACGTTCCGGATCACGTCCGCGATCTGGTGGAGGGGGTAGTCGTCCATGCGGGAGAGCATGGCCGCGGTCACTAGTCGTCGGGTGAATCGCCTGTCAATCCTGACGAATTTCCTTGACCGAGAAACGCGAGTGGGGGAGCGTCGGGCAAGTGCCGACCGATCGCGGGCTCGCCCGTGACCGTGTCTCGCCGTTGTCCCTTTCAGGTTCGCGCAACCCCAACGTCAGGAGTTCATCGGAACCGGCATGACGCCGGCGTCCGGTGCCTCGAAGCTCGAGGGAGGAGAGATGATGAAACTCGTTCGTTCGAAGTGGATGCGTGGGATCGCCGCGCTCGCCATGGTCGTGGCGTTCGGCGCGACGGCCGACGCCGCGCCGATCAGCAAGTGCAACGCCGCCAAGAAGAAGTGCATCGGCAAGTACGTCGCCGCGGCGCTCGGCTGTCACGCCAAAGCCGAAGGCAAAGGTGTGGCGGTCGATCCGGCGTGCATCAGCAAGGCGGCCGCCAAGATCACCGGCGGCGGCAAAGGCTGCTTCGACAAGAACGACGCCAAGGTCGGCAACGACTGCTCGGCGACGGGCAATGCGGCTCAGCAGCTCGCCGAGGCGGACGCGCTGATCGACGCCGTCGTGACCGACGTCGACCCTGCCTATCCCGCCCCGACGCTGACCAAGTGCGGCGCTGCCCGCAAGAAGTGCGTGGGCAAGAAAGCCGCGGGCCTCATGGGCTGCGCCGCCAAGGCCAACAAGGACGGCATCGGCGATGCGGCCTGCGCCCCGAAGATCGAAGACAAGTTCGGCGGCGCCAAGGGCTGCGACGTGAACGCCCTCATCAAGGGGACTGATTGCCTCGGCACGACCACCACCGCCGCGCTCGAAGCGCGCGTCGACGACTGGAGCGACACGGTGGATTTCAGCCTCGACTACGTCGGACCGCCCTGCGGCGACGGCCTCATCGGGGCCGGCGAGTTCTGCGATCCGGGCGCGCCGAACAACCCGAACGCCCAGTGCGGCAGCGACTTCGCCTGCGTCGCCTGCAACTGCGCGTGCCCCTCGTCCATCCACTTCGTCGGCAGCCCCGGCGATCCCGCGACGAAGCTCGACGTCGGTTGGACGGGCATTGCGCACGGCAGTCCCATCGTGACGAACGGTGACGTGACCGTCGGTGTGAGCGGGTGCGCGGGCGCGACGCGGCCGTGCGGCCAGTGCAGCTTGAATGGGCCGCTCCCGAACGTCGGAACGAACCAGCTCGACAATCGACGTTGCACCAACGACACCTCGATCCAGTGCACGACCGACGCCCCGTGTCTCGGCGGCGGCGGGACCTGCCAATTCTACTTCGGCACCCCGCTGGCGCTGTCCTCCGGCGGCGTGGCGACCTGCGTCGTCAACCAGTTCGACGGACCGCTCCTCGGCACGGTGAACATCGAGAGCGGCGAGTCGTACTCGGTGTCGCTCCTTGCCTCGAGCGTCTACACCGGCATCAATGGAGTCGATGGTCCGTGCCCGCGTTGTGTCGGTGACGCGGTCATCAATGACGGCACCCAGGGTGGCCTGTGCGACTCCGGCGTCCGATCCGGCCTGGCCTGCGACGGGAACGGCAGCGTACCCGGCCGTCCCGACTTCGGGGTTACCAGCCTGGATTGCCCGACGAACCCGGCACTGTTGATCGCGAATCTCTCGATCGACTTGAGCAACGGGACCGATCCGGCCGTGAAGACCCTCAGTGCGGCCAGCCCGAACTGCGGCGATCTCAGCGGCGAGAAGTGTCTCTGCGACACGTGCAACGACGCCGCCGGTACGGTGTGTGACGACAACGCCGATTGCCTCTCGGTGGGCGCGACGATTTGTGGCGGTCGCCGATGCCTCGGGGGAACGAACAACGGCGGCGTGTGCAACAACGCCTCCGCGTGTCCGGGCGGTGGCATCTGCGGCAAGGCCGGTGAGCCGTCGAAAGCCTCGGCGTGTCTCGACGACACCAACACGGTTGGAATCCTGGACTGCACGGATACCGCGCCTGTCGATGGCGAAGGGGAGTGCACCTCCGGTCCGGTCACCTCGACGTGCTCGGTGGCGTCCGGCCATGCGCAACGGTCGTGCTTTAGCATTTTCGACTGCGGCGGGGGCGCCGGATCCTGCGTGGCGGGCAACCGCGGTTGCTTCCTGACCGGTGGCTTCACCGGCAAGGTGGGAACCAACACGCTGATCGCGAATGGCGTCGAGGATCCGCCGCTCCGTGACGTTTCGGAGCCGACGCTCGGCAGCGTCTACTGCGTGGCGCCGACCGCCTCCTCGGCCGTGAACGCAGTCGCGGGTCTTCCAGGCCCGTCGCGGCTCACGCTCAAGGGGACCGCCACCGGTCATCCGTAAACCCTGAACGACACGAGGCGGGCCGCTTCCCGGTCCGCCTCGTGTCTCTCCACCGTGGGATTCCGATCCCAACCAGGCTATGGGGCCGAGCGGAGGCGAACTGACATGCCGATCCCGCAAGCCCGCGACGTCGACGCCACCCGCACGCAGCTGACGACCTGGCTGCAGAGCAAGTTGGCAGAGGCTGCCGATGTCCACATTGGTGAGATCACGTTGCCGAGCGGCAGCGGTTTCTCGAACGAGACCCTGCTGATCGACGCTTCCTGGCGTGGCAGCGACGGCTCCGTCGACGCGAAGCTCGTCGCGCGCGTGAAGCCGACTGCGTACGCGATCTTCCCCGAGTACGATCTCTACCGGCAGTACCGCACCATGGAGATGTTGGCGCCGACCGGCATCCCGGTGCCGCGCATGCGCTGGTACGAAGACGATGCGAGCGTGCTGGGACAGCCGTTCTACGTGATGGACCGCGTCGACGGCGTCATCCCGTCCGATCATCCGCCGTTCACGCACGGAGGCTGGCTCTTCGAAGCCACGCCCGCGCAGCAAGCCGAGCTCTCGCGCTCCGCGCTCACGGTGTTGGCCGAGCTGCACCGTCTCGACTGGCGCGCGCTCGGGTTCGAGTTTCTCGCCCGCCCGGAGTACGGCGCGTCACCGTTCGCGCAGCAGCTCGGCTACTACACGATGATGCTGCGCTGGGCGGCGGCGGGACGCTCGATGCCGATCGTCGAAGCGGCGCTCGCCTATCTCGAACGCGAGCGGCCGGCCGACGAGCCCGCGGCGAGCCTCACCTGGGGCGACGCGCGCATCGGCAACATGATCTTTCGCGATTTCCGTCCGGTCGCGGTGCTCGATTGGGAAATGGTGACGCTCGGTCCGGCGGAGGTCGATCTCGCGTGGTGGCTCGTGCTCGAGCGCTACCATACCGAGGGCGTCGGCGCGGCACCGCTCCCGGGGTTCCCGCCGCGTGCCGAGGTCGTTGCGCGCTGGGAGGGCATCGTCGGCCGGCGCGCGCAGGATCTCTTCTATTACGAGGTGTGGGGTGCCTTTCGTTTCGCGCTCGTCCTGATCCGCATCGCCGACCAGATGACGGAGTACGGCGTCATGCCGGAAGGCTCGGGCTTCGAGCGCAACAACCCGGCGACGCAGATGCTCGCCAAGATGCTGGAGCTGCCGCCTCCGGGTTGAAGGAGCAGTCGGTCGCGGCGGGCGATTGCTCCGCTATTTCGTGCGCACCCGGTTCGCCGTGTCCCACACGGTTTCCAGCCCACCTGATTCGCCGAGCAGCTCGGTGGGGTTGCGCTTGTCGATGTGGCCGACGAGGCCGCGATACACGCCGTAGCCGACCAGCTCGCGGAGGCGCGGGCCGAATCCGCGCGCGATCTCGCGGGGGATGCCGAGCTGCTGGTTTTCTTGTTGCCGCACCCAGCCGGCGCAGTAGTTCATCGCAATGCCGACGCGCACCGCGGCGCTGCGATTCGCGCCACCGCCGTGCCAGAGACTGCCGTGCCAGACCAGCACGCTGCCGCGCCGCATGACGGCCGGGATCGAGTCGTGCTCCGAGCCGTACGCCGGACTGTGATCGCGCGTGTGCGAGCCCGGGATGATGCGGGTCGCGCCGTTCGGCTCGGTGAAGTCGGTGAGCGCCCACATCGTATTGCAGACCGTCGGCACGTGCGGCTTCGGCAGCGGCAAGAGCTGGTCGTCGGCGTGGATCGGCTGCGCCGTCTCGCCGGGATGAATGGCGATCGACGAGAGCGACGACACCAGGCACCCCGCGTCGAGCACGCCGTCGACGACCGGCAGCACGCGCGGGTGCACGGGGATCGCCTCGAAGAGCGCGCCGTAGATCAGCAGATTGTAGACGCGTTTCGTGCGGCGGCCCTCGAAGTCGTTGTTCGCGAACGCGATGCCGAGCGCGCCCTCGAGGCGTTCCACCTCGGCGAGCACGGTGTCGGTCTCGGCGGCCGAGAGCACGTCTTCGATGATGGTGTAGCCATCGCGTTCGATGCGAGCGAGGTGGTCGGCGGAGTCGGGCATGCGGGCGTCTTACAAGCCCCTCGGGGCGGCCGTCCATTCCTCCGAGCCGTCCTCGATCGCAGAGGGACATTCTCCAGGGAGAGACAATGGCGGCGGTTGCCGCCCGTCCAATGCGCGCCGCAGCGCCATCGTCGGCGGCGCCAGACCTGGCAGGCGGTTTGCTCCTTCCTCGTTCGAAAGGATCCCACCATGATCACATTCGGACGTTTGGCAGGATGCGCACTCGTCGCCGCACTGAGCGTCGCGCCGGCTTCGGCGTCGACGTGCCCCAGCGCGGTCGTGTTCCAATCCGATGCAACCGGGTCGAGGGTCGACGCGGGATGGACGGGGCTCGCCCACGACATGCCGGTCAACGGCTACGCGTTTCGCATGGACCTGAGTTGCGCCGCCGGGTCACCGCCATGCGGAACGTGTTCGATCACCGGCCTCGCGCCCAACGCGGGCGGTAACAATCAGCGCTGTCTCAACGACACCTCCGTTCTCTGCACGGTCGCGACCGAAGTCGCCGATTGCGGGGGCGCCGGACTCTGTCGCTTCTTCGCGGGGGCGCCCACGGCCATGGCGGCGGGTGGCGTCTCCAGCTGCTACACGACCGAGATCACGGGCGCCGTGAGCGGCAGCGTCGACGTCGACACGGGCGACCTGTCGCCCGACGTCCCGCTCAAGGTTTCGCTCTACTCGGGTCTCGGCCAGGACAATCCCTGCCCGCGTTGCCTCGGAGACGCCGCGCAGAACGACAATGTTCGAGGCGGCACCTGCGACGCCGGGCCCCGCGCCGGGCTCCCGTGCGACGCCAATGCCACCGCCGAGTATCCGGACTTCGGTGCCAGCAGTTTCGATTGCCCGCCCAACCCCTTCAGCAAGATCGCCGATTTCGTGCTGGGCACGATTCCCTTTTCGACGGCGACCCAAAGCCTGACGCTGAGCGCGGCGAGCCCGACGTGCAAGGGCTACCCGGGCTCCCGATGTTTCTGCGACACGTGCAACAGTCTCAACGCACAGGCCTGCCAGTCGAATGCGGACTGTGTGGATCCGTTGGGACCGATCGGGCCGATCTGCGGCGGCAAGCGGTGTGTCGGCGGCACCAATGCCGGAGCCGCCTGCGTGACGAATACCGAGTGTCCCAGTGGTGGGCTGTGCGGAGTTCCGGGGGAGCCGTCGAAGCCGAGCGGTTGCCTCGACGACACGAACACCGTCGGGCTCGACTGTACGGACACTGCGCCGGTCGACGGCGAAGGCGAATGCCTCACCGGGCCGGTGTCGAAAACGTGCACGATTGCGTCGGGCCATCCGCAGCGGGGCTGCTCGATCGACGCGGATTGCGGGGGCATGCTCGGTAGCTGCCTGCTCGAGAACAGGAAGTGCTACCCCGATCTCGGTCTCGTCGGTGGCTCGTTGGCCGTGAGTGGCGTTGCCACGCCACCTGCCGGAAACACCTCCGACCCGACCGATCTCAGCGCCCTGACCTGCTTGCGTCCGACCAGTTCGGGTGCGGTCAACAGCGTGGGAGGGTTCCCCGGCGTCGTCCGCGGCTCGTATCCCGGCCGGGCGATCTTCGCCGAAGAGATCGTCGTGGAGGTGACGCCCCCCGGAGGAACGGTCACGACCTCCGGCTCGGGTCCCGCGAGCGTCGTCGAGACCACGGTGACCACCCCGATCGGCGGCGAAGTACAGATCATCGGCACCTTCAACGCCGGTGCCGCGCCCTCGGGCTACGAATTTCTCGGACGGCTGGTGCAGATCACCGCGAAGCCGGCGACGGTGGCGAGCCCGCTGCGCATTAGCTTCGACATCGACGCGTCCGAGATTCCGTCGGGCCAGGACGAGACGACGATCGAGATCTTCCGGAATGGCGTCGGGCCGATCCCCAACTGTCTCGGGGCGACGCAGGCGATTCCAAACGATCCCTGCATCACGGCTCGCACGCCGCTCGGCGGCGGCGACGTGCGTATCACCGCGCTGACCTCGGCGGCGAGCGCGTGGACGATGGCGGTGCCGGTCGTCGTCGCGGTCTGCCCGCCCGCGGTCGACCCGGGGTGTCGGAGCCCGTTCGTCGGCGGCAAGGCGCAGGTGCTCCTCGTCGACAAGACCCCCGACACGAAGGATCAGGTGCAGTGGAAGTGGCTCGCGGGTCAGGCCACCACGGTCGGCGAATTCGGCGACCCGCTCGGCAGCGACGACTACGCGCTTTGCATCTACAACGCGCTCGGTCTCGCCGCCGAGATGCGCGCGCCCGCGGGCGGGACGTGCGCCGGTAAACCCTGTTGGTCCGCCAAGCCGACCGGCTTCCGATACAAGGACAAGGACCTGACGCCGTCCGGCATCGCGCAGATCACGCTGAAGGCCGGCGTCGACGGCAAGGCGCAGATCCAGGTGAAGGGGAAGGGCGACAATCTCGCGATGCCGCTGATCAGCTCGACCATGGTCGTCCAACTGCGCAACGCGACGAGCGGGCAATGCTGGACGGCGACGTACAGCAGTCCGTTCGACAAGTTCGACGGCATCACGCTGAAGGGCAAGGCCGACTGAACGCATCGTCAAGATCCGCGGACGCGACGCTTCGTGTCGCGTCCGCGGACCTGACGACAAGCGCTGTCAGGCAAGAGTCGCACCGCCTTTCCGCCCCTGCTACACCCACGCGATGCCCGACCGCATCGTCGTGCGCGGGGCGCGCGAGCACAATCTCAAGAACATCGACGTCGAGATTCCGCGCGAGAAGCTCGTGGTCATCACCGGGCTGTCGGGCTCGGGGAAGTCGTCGCTCGCGTTCGACACGCTCTATGCCGAGGGCCAGCGGCGCTATGTCGAGTCGCTCTCGGCCTACGCCCGGCAGTTCCTCGAGCAGATGGAGAAGCCGGACGTCGATCAGATCGAGGGTCTCTCACCGGCGATCGCCATCGAGCAGAAGACCGCGAGCAAGAACCCGCGCTCGACCGTCGCGACCGTCACCGAGATCCACGATTATCTGCGACTGCTCTTTGCGCGGGCGGGTCGGGCGCATTGTCCCGAGTGCGGGCGTCCGATCGCGTCGCAGACGATCCAGCAGGTCGTCGATCGCTTGCTCGCGCTCCCCGAGAAGACGCGCTTCAACCTCTATGCGCCGGTCATCCGCGGGCGGAAGGGCGAGCATCGCCGCGAATTGCAGGAGCTGCGGCAGGCCGGCTTCGTGCGCGTCCGGGTCGACGGCGTGCTGCACGAGCTCGCCGACGAGATCGTGCTGGCGAAGACGTTGCCGCACACGATCGAGGTGCTGGTCGACCGGCTGACGGTGCGCGCCGGGCTGGAAAAGCGTCTCGCCGACTCGTTGGACACCGCGTTCGCGCGCGGCGACGACGTCGTGACGGTCGAACGACTCGGCGCGGACGGCACTGTCGCCGAGGAGCTGCTCTTCAGCCGGCGCTTCGCCTGCGTCGCGTGCGGGACGTCGCTCCCCGAGCTGACGCCGCGCATGTTCTCGTTCAACAGTCCGCAGGGCGCGTGCCCGGACTGCAACGGCCTCGGCGTCAGCCGCTATTTCGATCCCGACCTGATCATTCCCGACGTCCGGAAGAGCCTCGCCGACGGCGCGATCGCGACGGTCGATCGCAAGACCTCCGGACAGCTCGGCAGCGTCTTCGCGGCGCTTGCCGCGCGCTACAAGTTCCAGCTCGCGACGCCGTGGGCCGACCTCTCGGCCGCGGCGCGGAAGGTCCTGCTCGAAGGCACCGGCAGCAAGGAGCTCGAGATCGAGTTCCGGAAGGACGGCAAGCGCCACACGTTCATGCGGGCGTGGGAAGGGCTCGTCGCGTTCTTTCAACGGCGCTACGACGCGACCGAGTCGCCGTGGCTGCGCGACGAGCTCGAAAGCCTGATGAGCGCGCGACCCTGCGCCGGCTGCGGCGGCGCGCGCCTCCGCAAGGAGAGCCTCGCGGTGCGCGTCGGTGACCGGACGATCGCGCAGGTGCTGGAACTATCGATCGGCGAGGCGTGCCAGTTCTTCACGACGCTCGAGCTGAGCGCGCAGGAGCTCGAGATCGCGCGCCTCTTGTTGAAGGAGATCCGCGATCGTCTCGGGTTCCTGCAGCAGGTCGGGCTCGACTACCTGACGCTCGACCGCACGAGCGCCACGCTCTCGGGTGGCGAGGGCCAACGCATCCGGCTCGCCACGCAGATCGGGTCGAGCCTGTCGGGCGTGCTCTACATCCTCGACGAGCCGTCGATCGGTCTGCACCAGCGCGACAACACGCGCTTGCTGACGACGCTGCAGCGGCTCCGCGATCTCGGCAACACGGTGCTCGTCGTCGAGCACGATCGCGACACGATGCTCGCCGCCGATCACTTGATCGACATGGGCCCCGGGGCGGGTCGGCATGGTGGCACGATCGTGGCGGAAGGGACGCCGGCGGCGGTCGGCGCGAATCCAGCCTCGGTCACCGGGGGCTATCTGACGGGCGCGCTCGCGATTCCGACGCCGTCGTCGCGGCGCCGCGGGACGGGCTGGAACCTCGTCGTCCGCGGCGCGCGTGAGCACAACTTGAAGAACGTCACCGTCGAGATCCCGCTCGGCACCATCACGTGCGTCACGGGTGTCTCCGGATCGGGGAAGAGCTCGCTCGTCATCGACACGCTGTATCGGGCGTTGGCGCAGCGCTTGAACGGCAGCCGCGAGCGCGCCGGTGCTCACGACGACCTCGAAGGATGGCAGCTGCTCGACAAGGTGATCGACATCGACCAGGCGCCGATCGGGCGGACGCCGCGTTCCAACCCGGCGACCTACACGGGGCTGTTCACCCACGTGCGCGACGTCTTCGCGCAGCTTCCCGAAGCGCGGGCCCGCGGCTACGAGCCCGGTCGGTTCTCCTTCAACGTGAAGGGCGGTCGGTGCGAGGCGTGCAAAGGCGACGGGGTGATCCGCATCGAGATGCACTTCCTCCCCGACGTCTACGTGACCTGCGAGGTCTGCAAAGGCCGACGCTACGCCCGCGAGACGCTCGAGGTGCTCTACCGCGGGAAGAGCATCGCCGACGTGCTGGACCTCACGGTCGGGGAGGCGCTCGATTTCCTGGCGGCCTTTCCCCCGATCCGCACCAAGCTTGCAACGTTGCACGACGTCGGGCTCGATTACGTGCATCTCGGTCAGTCGGCGACGACCCTCTCGGGCGGCGAGGCCCAGCGCATCAAGCTCGCCCGCGAGCTCGCCCGCCGGGCCACGGGACGCACCCTCTACATCCTCGACGAGCCGACGACCGGCCTGCATTTCGAGGATGTTAGGCGACTTCTGGCGGTGCTCGAGCGCCTCGCCGACCAGGGCAATACCGTGGTCGTGATCGAGCACAATCTCGACGTCATCAAGACCGCCGACCGGGTCATCGACCTCGGTCCCGAGGGCGGTTCCGGGGGCGGCCGCATCCTTGCGGTGGGGACCCCCGAGCAAATCGCCACCGTTTCAGACTCCTTCACAGGGTTCTATCTGCGCGAGGTCCTCCCGACCCCGTCCGAACGGCCTCGCCCCCAAGTTGCTGGTTGACTCTTCCCCGCACCGTCAATAAAAGACCGAATAGCTCTGAATTGGGTGGATTCGCCGAACCCCCCGCAGTATCTCAGCTAATCGCCGGGTAAGTCAGAAGGAGCAGCAGAATGGCCGCCAGCATGACGCGACGTGTTTATATGGACAACCACGCGACCACCCCCGTCGACCAACGGGTCGTGGACGCGATGTTGCCCGTCTTCACACAGCAGTTCGGCAACTCCGGCAGTCGCAATCACGCCTTCGGCTGGGAAGCCGAGGCGCTGGTCGACGAGGCCCGCGAGCGGGTCGCGAAGGTGCTCGGCGCGAAAGCGAAGGAGATCATCTTCACGAGCGGCGCCACCGAGTCGAACAATCTGGCGATCCGCGGCGTCGTCGAGTTCTACAAAGAGAAGGGCAACCACATCATCACGGCGACGACCGAGCACAAGGCCATCCTCGACACCTGCAAGGCGCTCGAGCGGAAGGGTCTGGCGACGGTCACCTATCTCGAGGTCGACAAGTTCGGCCTGGTCGACCTCACCGACCTCCGGAACGCGATCACCGACAAGACGATCCTGATCACGCTCATGCACGCGAACAACGAGATCGGCACCATTCAGCCGCTGCACGAGATCGGCAAGATCGCCAAGGAGAAGGGCATCCTCTTCCACACCGACGCGACCCAGAGCGCGGGGAAGATCCCGGTCGACGTCGAAGCGATGGGCGTCGATCTGCTCTCGCTGTCGGCGCACAAGATCTACGGCCCGAAGGGTATCGGTGCGCTGTACGTGCGCGCCCGCAATCCCCGCGTTCGGCTGACCTCACAGATCGACGGCGGCGGTCAGGAGCGCGGCATGCGCTCGGGCACGCTCAACGTTCCGGGCATCGTCGGCCTCGGCCGCGCGATGGAGCTCGGCGGCGAGCTCATGGAAAGCGAGAACGAGCGGCTGCTCCGGCTTCGCGAGCGCCTCCGTCAGGGCATCATGGGCAAGCTCGACGACGTCTATCTGAACGGTCACCCGCTGCAGCGTCTCCCCGGCAACCTCAACATCAGCTTCGCATTCGTCGAAGGCGAGTCGTTGTTGATGGGCCTGAAGGACATTGCGGTGTCGTCGGGCTCGGCCTGCACGTCGGCGACGCTCGAGCCGTCGTACGTCTTGAAGGCGCTCGGCGTCGGCGACGAGCTCGCCCACACGTCGATCCGCTTCGGCCTCGGTCGCTTCAACACCGAGGACGAGGTCGACTACGTCGCCGAGCGGGTGGTGCACGAGGTGAATCGTCTCCGCGAAATGTCGCCGCTCTACGAGATGGCCAAGGAAGGGATCGATCTCAAGACCTTCAACTGGGCCCGCGAGTAACGCGCGCACGCAACGAAAGGACAAACGACCATGGCCTACAGCGATAAAGTCCTCGATCACTACGAGAATCCCCGCAACGTCGGCTCCTTCGCCAAGGACGAGCCCGGCGTCGGTACCGGCATCGTCGGCGCGCCCGAGTGCGGCGACGTCATGAAGCTGCAGCTCAAGATCTCCGAAGAAGGCGTCATCGAAGACGCCAAGTTCAAGACGTTCGGCTGCGGCAGCGCGATCGCGAGCTCGAGCTACGTCACCGAGCTCATCAAGGGCAAGTCGGTCGACGAAGCCTACGCGATCAAGAACACCCAGATCGTCGAAGAGCTGAACCTCCCGCCGGTGAAGATCCATTGCTCCGTGCTCGCCGAAGACGCGATCAAGGCGGCGATCGGCGACTGGAAGGGCCGGAAGTCGGGCGACACTGCCGACGAAAACAAGAAGGCGGTCTAGGGAATCACGTGGCAGCCATCAGCCTCAGTGACTCGGCCGCTGAAAAAATCAACGGCCTCGTTGCGTCTCAAGAGAAGCCCGATCACGGCCTCCGACTGAAAGTCGTCGGCGGCGGCTGTTCGGGCTTGCAGTACAAGATGGACCTCGACATCGAGCGCGCCGGCGACAAGATCTTCAGCAACGGCGACGCCAGGATCCTCGTGGACCGCAAGAGCTTTCTCTATTTGAACGGCACCGAAGTGCATTACGAAGAGAGCTTGATGGAGTCGGGCTTCAAGCTCCGCAACCCCAACATCAAACGCGAGTGCGGTTGCGGCGCCTCCTTCACGGTCTGAGCCCAGTGCGCATCATTTTCCATGACGACGAACACCCAAACAGCGTTGTGTCTCCATTGCGGCAAGCCGGCCGCCGATCAGCTCGTGTGCTCGGGCTGCGGGCCCGTGGCTCCCGCGACGGCGGAGGCTGACTTCTTCGCCGTCTTCGCGCTGCCTCGTCGTCTCACCATCGACCTCGCGGATCTCGAACGCCGCTTTTACGCGCTGTCGCGCGAGCTGCACCCGGACCTGTTCCACGATCGGGCACCGGCGGAGCAGGCAGCGAGCCTGCGCATGACGGCACTCGTGAACCGCGGCTACAAGACGCTGAAGGATCCGGTGGCGCGCGGGCTCTATTGGCTCGATCTCCACGGCGAAGCGCTCGGTCGCGACAATGAACGCGTGCCGCCGGCGCTCGCGGCGCGGGTGTTCGAAGTTCAAGAGCAACTGGACGAGCTGCGCGCGGCGCGGAAGCAGGGCGCCGCGGAATCCGAAACCAAGGCGATGACGGCGATCCGCGCCGAGCTGCGCGGCGACCTCGACGCGTGCGATCAACGCCTCGCGCGCAACTTCGAGCACCCGGACGGCACCGACGCGCTGGCCGAAACCAAGAAGATTCTCTCGGAGTTGCACTACGTCCGGACGCTGCTCCGGGACGTCGACAAGGAGCTGGGGGCTGCGTGGAACGGATAGTCGGCATCGATCTCGGCACGACGAACAGTCTCGTCGCGTACCTCGACGACGCGACGCCGCGTGTGATCGCCGATCCGGCGACCGCGCGCGTGATCGTACCGTCGGTGGTGTCGTTTCCCGGCGGTGAGCCCATCGTCGGCGACGAAGCGCGCGCGCTCGCGCCGACCACCTCCGCCACCACGATCCAGTCGGTGAAGCGCTTCATGGGCCTCGGTCGCGAGCATCTGAGCGCCGCCGACCGGCAGCGCTACACCTTCGTCGAGGAGGGGCGCGGCGTGCTGCGCTTCGTCGTCGGCGAGCGGACCTACAGCCCGCCCGAGATCTCGGCGCTCATCTTGAAAGAGCTCAAGCGCCGCGCCGAAGCCGCCCTCGGTGGCGAGGTGAAGAAGGCCGTCATTACGGTGCCGGCCTATTTCAACGACAGCCAGCGCCAAGCTACGAAGGATGCGGGCCGGCTCGCCGGTCTCGAAGTGCTGCGCCTCGTGAACGAGCCGACGGCGGCGGCGCTCGCGTACGGTCTCGATCAGAAGAGCGAAGGCACGGTCGCCGTGTACGACTTCGGCGGCGGCACCTTCGACGTCTCCATCCTCAAGATGGAGCGCGGTATCTTCGAGGTGAAGTCGACCGGCGGTGACACGCGCCTCGGCGGCGATGACGTCGACGAAGCGGTCGCGTCGTGGCTGCTCACGACCGCGAAGGTGCCGGCCGAGGTCGCCGAACGTCGCGACGTGCAGGCGCTCGCGCGCCGCGCCGCGGAAGAAGCGAAGTGCCGCCTGTCCGACGCCGACGCGACCGAGGTCGCGATGACGCTGCCCGACGGCACGCGCCTGGCGCAGACGCTGACGCGCACGGCTTGCGACGCCTTGATCGCACCCATCATCGCGCGGACGCTCGTGCCGTGCCGGCAAGCGCTCGCCGATGCCGGCCTCGCGGCCGCGGACGTCGACGCCGTCGTCCTGGTCGGCGGCAGCACGCGCATCCCGCTCGTCCGTGCCGAGGTCCGGAAGCTCTTCGGCCGCGAGCCGCTGTGCTCCATCGATCCCGATCAGGTCGTCGCGCTCGGGGCGGGGGTGCAGGCGGGCATTCTCGGCGGCCGTCGCAAGGACATGCTGCTCCTCGACGTCGTGCCGCTGTCGCTCGGCATCGAGACCATGGGCGGCGTGATGACGCGGCTGATCGAGCGCAACACGACGATCCCGACGAGCCACACCGAGACCTTCACCACCGCGGTCGACAACCAGACGGCGGTCGATCTGCACGTGCTGCAGGGCGAACGCGAGATCGCCAAGGATTGCCGGAGCCTCGCGCGCTTCGCGATCCCGATCGAGCCGGCGACGGCGGGGTTCCCGCGCGTCGACGTGGTGTTCATGATCGACGCCAACGGCATCCTGAACGTGACCGCGCGCGACGTCCGGACCGGGCGGGAGCGCTCCCTCGACGTGAAGCCGTCCTACGGCCTCACCGACGAGGAGGTCGAGCGCATGCTCGAAGAATCGATCGACTTCGCGGAAGAGGACGTAGCGGCGCGCCTCCTCGCCGAATCACGGATGGAGGCGGCGACGCTCGTCCGCCAGATCGAGCGCACGCTCGGAGAATCGGCGGCGTTCCTCGAGGCCGGGGAAGAGGATGCAATTCGCGCCGCCATGGCTACCTTACGAGGCGCCGCCGAGGGCACCGACTACACCAAGATTCGCGATCTCGCGCAGGCCCTGAGCGACGTCAGCACGCCGTTGGGGCACCGGATCATGGAAGCATCGTTGAAGCGTGCGCTCGAGAACAAGAGCGCGGGAGGTGGATCGTGGGCTTGAAGTGGGAAGATGCGGAAGATCTGGCGACCGAGCTCGCCGACGAGCACGAAGGGGTCGATCCGTTGAAGGTGCGCTTCACCGACCTGCACCGTTTCGTGGTCGGCCTCTCGGATTTCGACGATGATCCGAAGGCCTCCAACGAGGGCAAGCTGGAAGCGATCCAGATGGCTTGGCTCGAAGAATATCGCGATCGCAAGGACGATTGAGGAGACTGCCATGTCGATCATGCAAGTCAGCCGGAAGGTCGACTACGCGCTCCGGGCGGCGATCTACCTCGCCTACCAGAGCGATCGCCGGCCGTGTTCCGTCGCGGAGATCGCGGCGCGCGAGGCCATTCCGAAGAAATTTCTCGAGAAGATCATTCAAGATCTGATTCATTCCGGGATCGTCCGGTCGACGCGCGGAGCGCAGGGCGGCTATGCCCTGGCGCGCGAGGCGGAACGAGTGACGTTCAAAGACGTCATCGAGGCGATCGAGGGTCCGGTTTCTTTGAACGTGTGCGTCGGAGACGCCGGGGAGGCCTCCGATTGCTGTGCGCAGTCGCCGCGTTGCTCGATGTTGTGGGTGTGGAGGGAAGCGCAGAAGCGGGTGATGGAGGTGTTTGCGACGACCACCTTGGCGTCCGTGCTGCAGAAACGCACGACGATGCCGGTGATCACCGTAGACGCTGCGACGGGGTGAAGGCGACCACGCTCGAACACGGCGCGTCAAAAGACGGGCTCGGGGGTTCGAGCAGAAGGGGGAAGTGATCATGAGTGAGACCAATACCGAAGATCGATACGCCGGGTTCCTGCAGCCCGACGTGATATTGCCCGCGCAGTTCTTTCAGTCCCTTCGCACCAAGGGCCAGTTCGACGGCGAGCGCCGACTGATGATCGCGGTTCTCGAGGACGCGGTGAACTGCTTCATGAAGCAGATCCACGCGACCGACCCGAAAGCCCGTCAGCTCTTTGTCGACGCCGAGGAATGGATTTCGGCCGACGACCGGACGTGGTTCTTCGCCTTCGAGAACGTCTGCGACACCCTCGACCTCAACCCCGACTACGTGCGCGAAGGCCTCTTCAAGTGGCGAACGGCTGAGCGCCGGCGCGTCGGCGACGCGGCGGTCGCGGCGGCGGTCGCGCACATCGAGAAAAACGCCGAGGTCGTCGAGCAGCAGAGCGACCACGGCGGGCTCCGACTCGTGAATCGCGGCTGAGTCTCGCCCCTTCGGCTGCGAAGGACGCGACGGGCGGCAGGGCTTCGGCTCTGCCGCCCGTTTGCTTTTGGTCGTGGCGCGATGGCACCTACGCGCATGTCGAAGATCGCGTTCACGCTCGCCGCATTCCTGGTGATGGTCACGTCCTCGTCGTCCGGCGCCGCGGGCCTTCCCGATCCGGCTGCCGCCAAGGCCGCCGCGAGCTGCCAACAGGCGATCGCGAAGGCGGGCACGACGTTCGCGGCGGCGTCGTCGAAGAGCCTCGGCAAGTGCTACGCCGGCGTCTTCAAGTGCGTGCAGACCAAGCCGGGGGATCAAGCCTGCATCGCCAAGGCGGTCGCGACGTGCGGTCAGGAAACCAGCACGAAAGCTCCGCTCGCGCGCGTGAAGATGACGGCGGCGATCGCCAAGAAGTGCGGCAGCTTCGCCGACCTGAGCAACGCCGACGGGCTCGGCTTCACGACCCTCGCGAGCGAGTGTCAGACCGATTTCGGCACGACGCTCGCCGACGTGGGAAGCGTCTCGGAGTGCATCCGCGCCCAGCACGAATGCCTCGCCGAGCTGGCATTCAGCGTCGCGATGCCGCGCACTGGCCAGCTCGCGGCGGATCTCTCGATTCCAACGCGCGCGGGCTCCTGCCTCGTCGATCGCGGTGGTAGCGGCGACGTCGGGGCTCCGAAGGGGCTCGGGAAGACGCTCGACGGCTGCCAGAAGGCCCTGCAGGGATCCGGCGCCAAGCTCGTCGCCGCGCAGCTGAAGAGCCTCGGCAAGTGCGTGACGACGGCCTTCGGATGCGCCCAGACGAAACCCAATGACGTGAAATGCACCGCCAAGACCCAGGCGACCTGCGACAAGGCGATCGGGGTCGACATCCCGAAGGCGGAAACCAAGGCGACGGCGGCGATCGGCAAGAAGTGTCTCGCCATCTTCGCCGACCTCGGCGCGACCAACGCGCTCAACACCAGTGCCCTCGCCACGACCTGCCAATCGCTCGGAGTCGCCACGCTCGCGTCGCTCGACGACCTCGTGAGCTGCGTGCTGCGCCAGCACACCTGCACGGCGGAGGAGCGGATGCGTTTCCAGGCGCCGCGTGCCGAGGCTTTGTTGCAGGACACCGGGCACACGCTCACAAGCGCGTTCTGCGGGCCCACCCCTACGCCGACCAATTCGGTCGAGCCCACCGCGACGCCGCCGACCGTCACCCCGACGATCACGGCCACACCGACCGTCACGCCGACCGCCACTGCGACGCTCACGGCCACACCGACCGTCACGCCGACCGCGATCGTGACGATCGTCCCGACGCCGACTGTGACGGCTACGGCCGCTCCGGGTGAGGTCCTGCTGTCGGTCAGCAAGCTCGGCGATGGTACCGGTACCGTCACGTTCGATCCGCTCGGCGCGACGTGTGGTGCGACCTGCGCGGTGAGCGTTCCGCCGGGAACCACGATCACGCTCCAGGCGCGGACGACGAACGGTTCCGACTCGTATTTTCAGGGCTTCGTCGGCGCCGGATGCTCCGGCGCGAAGCGCGACTGCACGATCGTCGTCAACGCCGACACCCACGTCGACGGCACGTTCGCGCCGATCGATTTCAACCTCGTGTTCGTGACGTCCACGGCCGTCGCGGCCGATCTGCTCAGTACGTTCCCGTACGACGTCGCCTGCAACGACGTCGCGTCCGCGGCCGGGCTCAACGATACCGATCTGAACGGAGCATCGTTCGTCGCGTGGCTGTCGGACACCTCGGTGACGGCGGCGACGCGCCTCGGTGGGGCGCGCGGTTTCGTGCGTCTCGACGGCAAGCCGGTTGCCGACACCGTGGCGGCGCTGCTGGCCGGTGGCATCATGAACCCCATCCTCATCGACGAGACCGGGTCCGTCGTGACCGGTGCCGCGTGGACCGGTACGGCGCCCGGCGGCGCGAGCGTCAGTGGCGCGACGTGCAGCGACTGGGCCTCGAACGCCGGCCCCGGGAGGGTCGGCATCGTGACCCACGGACCAGATACCTGGACGTCGTTCAGCGACGGCAACTGCGCGCTCACGAATCGACTGTATTGCTTCATGAAAACGGAGAGCGCGGCGCTCCCGACGACGCCCGTTGCCGGCAAGCTCGCGTTTCTCACCAACGCTCCGTTCGTACCCGGCAGCGGCGATCCCGATGCCCGTTGCGAAGCCGACAAGCCGGCCGGGGCGGGTCCGGTCGTCGCACTCCTCGCGCGCACCACCGGAGCGGCCGCCACGCACCTCTCGGCCAATGCGGTCTACGTCCGTCCCGACGGTCAGATCATCGGAACCGGGCAACAGCTGATCGATGCGGCGCCTGGAACGGCGGTGCTGGAGAGCGGAATCTGGCAGGCCGGCGATGGGAACTATTTCGGAGCAGTCGTGTGGACCGGGGCGACGAATCTCACCGCCGTCCCGCTTGCGAGCGATACCTGCGACGATTGGTCGGTGACGACCGGCTCGGGACGGGTAGGAGCCGCCAGCCAAACCAGATCGGGATACTGGAGCAACGGTTTACAGACCTGCGACAGCGGCTTCCTCCGTCTCTACTGCGTCGAGCAGTGAGGCGAGCCGCGATGGACCAGTGAGGCGAGCCGCTCGATCAATCCGTGAGGCGCGGCGTCACGCGTCGGTGAGCGACAGCCCGAGCGCGGATACGATCGCGCCAAGGGTCTTGCCGGCGCTGCCGTGGAGCGTGAGCTCGGCGTCGTCGTCGTACGGCGTCGGATCGCGATTCACGATGAGGAGCGGCGCGCCGTTCTCGACCGCGGCGCGCGGCAGGCCGGCCGCCGGATAGACCTCGAGCGACGAGCCGATCACGAGGAAGACGTCGGCCGACTCGGCGTCGGCGAAGGCCATGGCGGTCTCGCGCTCGGGCATGGCCTGGCCGAAGGAGATCGTCGCGGGCTTGAGCAGCCCGCCGCAGTCGCACCGCAGCTCCTGCTCGCCGGCCGCAAAGCGCGCCTGCACCGGGCCGCGATCTTGTCGCGCGCCGCAGGTGAGGCAGCCGACCTCGAGCGCCGTGCCATGGATCTCGATCATCACGTTCGGCGAGCTGCCGGCCTTCTGGTGCAGCCCGTCGACGTTCTGCGTGACGATCCGCCGCACGCCGCCGCGCCGTTCGAGCGCGACGAGCGCGCGGTGCGCCGCGTTCGGCTGCGCGTCGCGGAGCGCCGGATAAAGCTCGTTCCCCATCTCCCAGTACAGGCGACGCGTGTCGGCGCTGGCGCAGAACTTGTCGAACGTGAGCTTGCGCGGATCGTAGCGGGTCCAAAGACCACCGGGGCTGCGGAAGTCGGGGATGCCCGACTCGGTGCTGATGCCGGCCCCCGTCAGCACGACGAGGTCGCGCGCGCCGCCGATGAGCGCCGTCGCCGTGTCGAGATCGTGTTGCGAGATGGGATTGGTAGGTTCGATGATCGTGCCCGTCTGGTCTTCCTGTACCGCAGCGCGCGCATGCTCGCGAGGCCGGCGTCACTCCTCGCGGCGCCGCCCGAGGGCTGCTGGTGCGGCCACGCCGCCGCTCGCGAACGCCAAGACCGCGAGCGTGAGTACATACGGCAGCATCAGGAGCAGGTGGTACGAGATGGCGACGCCGGCGGCTTGCAGATGGAACTGCCCGGCGCTGGCGGCGCCGAAGAGGAGCGCGCCGATGAGGACGCCGAGCGGACGCCAGCGTCCGAAGACGACGATCGCGAGCGCGATGAAGCCGCGTCCGGCCGACATCCCCTCGACGAAGGTGTTCGAGTAGGCGAGCGAGAGATAGCCGCCCCCGATGCCGGCGAGCAGCGCGCCGACGAGAATGGCGCCGACCCGCAACGTGCCGACGGCGATGCCGAGGCTCGCGGCGGCCTCCGGCGCCTCGCCGACGGCGCGGAGCGTGAGCCCGAGCCGCGTCCGCGCGAGCACGATCCACACGAGCGGGACGAGTGCCAACGCAACGTAGACCGGCGCCGGTTGGCGGAGCGGCGCGAGCCACGCGGCGTCGCCGCCGATTGCGAGCGGCGCGAAGGTCGTCACGCTGAGCGCCGAGCCGGTGACGCCGAAGAAGGCGCGATACGCGACTCCGGTGAGGCCGAGCGCCAGGATGTTGAGCGCGGCGCCGGCGACGACCTGATCGGCGTCGAGCCCGACGACCCACACGGCGAAGACGAGGCCGAGCACTATGGCCGCGAATCCCGCGGCCGCCATCCCGACGAGCGGGCTCCCGGTCGCCCAGCACGCGAGAAAGCCCGCGAAGGCCCCCGTCAGCATCAAGCCCTCGACGCCGATGTTGATGACGCCGGCGCGCTGGCACACGAGCTCGCCGAGCGCGGCGAGGAGGAGCGGCGTCCCGAGCGCCAGCGCCGACCCCGCGAGCAACAGAATCGTCTCGCTCATGCGGGCCCTCCCTGCGCGCGCCGGGGAGTGATCCCAAGCGCACGACGGCGCGCCATCCCAAGCGCGCGACGCCGCGCCATCCATGGCGAGTCGGCGGCGAGCAGCGCCAGGATCGCCGTCGCTTGGATGACCGCGACGAAGACCGCGGACACGTTTGCCGTGCGCTGCATGCCTCCCGAGCCGGCCGCGAGCGCGCCGAAGAAGAGCGCCGACAACCCGACGCCGAGCGGCTCGAGGCGCGCGAGCAAGGCGACCGCGATCGCGGTGTAGCCCTGGCCACCCGAGAACTGCTCGAAGAGCCGGCCCGTGACGCCCGTCACCTCGACCGCGCCTGCGAGCCCGGCGAGGCCGCCGCTCGCGAGCATCGCCGTCATCAATGCCCGCGCCGGCGCGAGCCCCGCGATGCGCGCCGCCTGCGGGTTGTCGCCGGTCGCGCGCCAACGGAAACCGAGCGTAGTGCGATGGAGGAGGACCCACACGAGCGGCAGCAGGAGAACCGCGAGCGCGATGCCGAGATGCAACCCGTCGGCGGTCGCGGGCAGGCGCGCCGAGACCGGCAGCGCGTCGCTCTGGGGATAGCGGCCACCCGCCTCTATGAGCGGGCCGTGCACGGCAAAGCCGACGAGCCGCGCGGCGACGAAGTTCAGCATGATCGTCGCGATCACCTCGCTCACGTTCCGGCGCACCCTCAGGACGGCCGCGAGCCAGGCCCAGAGCGCGCCGGCACCGGCACCGCAGACGAGGACGACGACGAGCGCCACCGGCCGTGGCAACGAGCCGACGCCACCGGCCGCGGCGGTCGCGGCGAGCGCGCCCATCAGGAGCTGACCCTCGGCGCCGATGTTCCAGACGCCGGACCGAAACGCGATCGCGACCGCCAGCCCGGTCAGCACGAGCGGGCACGTCTTGATCAGCGTGTCGGCGATCGCGAACCGATCTCCGACGGCGCCCTGCGCCAGCGCCCCGAGGGCGCCGACGGGATTCACGCCGGCGGCGACCAACACGAGGCAGCTGACGACGAGCGCCGTCGCGGCGACCGCGGCCGGCACGAGCCAGGCCCAGGCCCGTGCCCAGGTCCGTGCCCATGTCCGTGCATTGAGTCGTGCGGCGACCCGGGTCATCCGGCGAGCCCCGCCATCAATGCGCCGGCGCGGGCGCGGTCGGTCGGCGCGATCGCCGCAGAGAGGTGGCCCCGATACAGCACGAAGAGCCGATCGCAAACGCGGGCGAGCTCGTCGAGGTCGGTCGAGAGCACGAGCACGGCAGCGCCGCCGGCTGCGCTCGCGGCGAGCAGCGCGTGGATCTGGGCGGCAGCCTGGATGTCGAGCCCGCGGGTCGGATTCACCGCCACCAGGACGCGGGGCGCGAGCGCGAGTGTCCGGCCGATGACGATGCGCTGCTGGTTGCCGCCGGAAAGCGCGCCGATCGGATGATGCAAGCTCGGCGCGGCGACGCGATACTCGCGGACGAGCGCCGTCGCGAACGCGGTTGCGGCGTCGAGGTCGAGGCGGCCGCTCCGACTGAAGCGCCCGAGCAGCCGGCGCGGCAGGATCGCGTTCTCGACGACCGAAAGGCCGAGCGCCAAGGCCTCGCGCCGCCGATCCCCCGGGATGAGGGCGACGCCGGCATCGCTCGCGGCCTGCACGTCGTTCGCCGCGAGCGTCTTCCCGTGCACGACGACCGTACCTTGGCGCGGCGTCAGGCCCGTGAGCGCCGCCGCGAGCTCGTCCTGCCCGTTGCCGTCGACGCCGGCGATGCCGCAGATCTCGCCGGCTGCGAGCGTGAGGTCGACGCCCGTGAGCGCGACGCGACCCGACGCCGCGGCGGTCGAGCAGCCGCGGACGACGAGCGCGAGCGGCTCCGGGCTCCGTCCCACATCGCGCCGCGGCTGGGACGGGGCCGTGACGGCGGCCTCGGCCTCGGCGCCCACCATGATGCGCGCGAGCTCGCGCGCGGTGACGTCGTGAGCGCCGACCGTCGTCACGAGCGCGCCGCGCCGGAACACGCTGACGGCGTCGCAGAGCCCGAGCGCCTCCTCGAGCTTGTGCGTGATGAAGAGTACGAGCATGCCCGCGGCGCGCAGGCGGCGGAGGCTCGCGAAGAGCTCGTCGGTCTCCGCCGGCGTGAGCACCGCCGTCGGCTCGTCGAGCAACAGCACGCGCGGCGCCGCCGAGAGCGCGCGCAGGATCTCGATGCGGGCCTGCGTGCCGACCGGGAGCGCGGCGCAGGCGGCCGTCGGGTCGCCGATGTCGAGGCCGTGCGCGTCCGCGAGCGCGCGGGCCTCGGCGGCGAGCCGGCCGGGCGCGATCCACGGGCCGGTCGCCTCCGGTCGTCCGAGCGCGAGATTCTCGGCGACCGAGAGCGCGCCGACGAGCGCGAAGTGTTGGTGCACGACGCCGACGCCGGCCGCGCGGGCCGCACGCGGATCGCCGCCGACGAGCGGCGTGCCGTCGATCGCGAGGCTGCCGCCGTCGGGACGCGTCACGCCGGCGATCAGCCGTACCAGCGTCGATTTGCCGGCGCCGTTCTCGCCGAGGATGCCGTGAATGCAGCCGGCTGGAAATTGCAGATCGAGCGGCGCCAGCGCGGTGAACGAGCCGTAGCGTTTGGTGAGCGCGTGGAGCGCGAGCCGCGGCGCGGTCATGGCGCTGGGTTATCCGATCGCGCCGCGAGCGGCGCTCTGCAGACCCACCGCGCCGCGAGCGGCGCTCCGCAGACCCACCACGCCGTGAACGGTGCTCCGCGGACCACCTGCGCCGCGAGTCGCGAGCCGCAATCCACCCGCGCCGCGAGCGGCGACGGCGTCCACCCGCGCCGCCGGCGGCGACGGCGCATTCAGAACTCCGCCGTCGGAACTTTCAGGGTGCCGGCGACGATCGCGGCGGCCGTCGCGTCGACCTTGGTGCGCACGTCGACGGGGATCTTCAGCTCGAGCGTCGGGCTGTACACGACCCCGATCGCGCCGTCGGCCATGTGCTTCTCGATGATGCGGCTCTTGAACGAGCCGTCCTTCACCTCGCGGGCGATCGCCACGAACGCCGCCGGGATGTCGATGACGGCGCTCGCCAGCACCGACGCCGGGCCCACCTCGTGCTGGGCGCGATTCGAGCCGAAGGCGAATACGCCGCGCTCGGCGGCGGCCTGGAAGACCCCGGGACCGGCCGCGTCGGCGTTCTGGAGGATGAAACGGCAGCCGCGATCGATCAGTGCCAAGGTCGCGGTGCGGGCGGCGCCGACGTCGTCCCAGTTGCCGAGATACGAGAACGTGACCGGGTAGTCCTTCTTCGCGTGGGCGGCACCCGCTTGAAACGCGATGAAGGTGCTCTTCACCGACGGAATCTCCATGCCGCCGACGGCGCACGCCGACCCGGTCGGCGCCATGCGGGCAGCGAGCTCGCCCAGCACGAACGTGGCTTCCTCCAGGCGGAAGACGATCGGCGCGACGTTCGGCCGCAGGGTATTGCCCGACGTCGTGATGAAGACCGTCTGCGGAAAATCCGGGGCGACGCGCGCGGCCGCGTCCTGGAACTCGAAGCCGTGGCCGATCACCAAGCGGAAGCCGCGGCGGGCGTAGTCGCGGAACGCCTGCTCGAACTCGGGCGGCGTACGCGTCTCGGCTTGACTGATCTCGGCGCCGAGCTGATCGCGGACGGCGAGCAATCCTTCGTACGCGGCGGCGTTCCAGCCGGCGTCGCTGATCGGTCCAGGATTCAGCAGCGCGACCTTGAAGGAGTCGGTGGGCGCACTCGACGTGCACCCGACGAGCAGGGTGGCGAGCACGGCGACGAGGGCCGCGCAGCCGGTGCGAGATCGCATGGCGGCGGACGGTAGCGGGCGCGGCACAGCGCTGCAACCGGCGGCAATGTCATTGCGTGCGCTGCGTGCCGCGCAATTGCTTGCGCGGATGAAAGCTTCTACAAGCCACCGATGCTGATTCGAGTGCGTGGAGGCGACGCGACGGCGATGGTGGCCGACGTCGTCATCGTCCCGGTTGCGACCGGTGAGGAAGATGGCGCTGCGCTCCGCGCGTTCGCGCGCAAGGTCGGCGCGGCGACGTTCAAGCGCACGATGGCCGCGGCCCGCTTCCACGGACGGGAAGGGCAGGCGAACGTGCTGCCGCTGCAGGGCCCGCGCCGACAAGCCATCGCGCTCGTCGGGCTCGGCGACGACGCCCGGCTCGATCTCGAAGCGTGGCGCCGTGCGGCCGGAACGGCGCGCCATCTCGCGGCCTCGGTCGGCGCGGCGCGCGTCGTCGTCGCGCTGGGACCGCGGCTCGTCGACCCGACGCAGCTCGCGGCCTTCGTCGAGGGCTTCACGCTCGCCGCGTACACGTTCGGCAAGTACAAATCCGGTGGCGAGACCCCGCAGGACGTCACCGACCTGACGTTCGTCCTGAACGATCCGCCGGATGAGAAGGCCCTCGAGTCCCTCTGGCGCTCGATCGACATCACGATCGCCGGGGTCGTGCTCGCGCGCGATCTCGTGAACGAGCCGGCGGCCGTGAAGACGCCGACGTTCATCGCCGACGTGGCGAAGAAGCTCGGCAAGGAAGCCGGCATCAGCGTCGAGGCGTGGGAGCCGAAGCGCATCGCCGCGGAGAACCTCGCGGGCCTGATCGCCGTCGCGCGCGGCAGCAACGAGGAGCCGCGTTTCCTGCGTCTGCGCTACGAGGCCAAAGGTGCGACGAGCGCCACGAAGCGCATCGCGCTCGTCGGCAAGGGCATCACGTTCGACTCGGGCGGCCTGTCGCTCAAGCCCGCGAAGAGCATGGAGACGATGAAGTGCGACATGGCGGGCGCCGCGGCGGTGCTCGGCACCATGATCGCGCTCGGCCGTCTGAAGCTCGCCGTCAACGTCGACGCGTTCATTCCGATCTCCGAGAACCTCCCGGGTGGCAAAGCCCAGAAGCCCGGCGACGTGATCCGCTTCCGGAACGGCAAGACCGTCGAGGTCCTGAACACCGACGCCGAGGGCCGTCTGGTGCTCGCCGATGCGCTCACGCTCGCGGCCGACCTGAAGCCCGACGCCATCATCGACCTCGCGACGTTGACGGGCGCCTGCATGGTGGCGCTCGGCACGCAGGTCGCGGGTCTCTTCGCCAACGATCAGAAGCTCGCCGACCGTCTCCTCGCGATCAGCGCCGAGACCGGCGAGCCGCTCTGGCAGCTGCCGCTCGTCGCCGAATACAAGGACGACATCAAGAGCGCGGTCGCCGATCTGAAGAACATCGGCGGCGGCCACGCCGGCAGCATCACGGCCGCGCTTTTCCTGCAGGAGTTCGTCGGGTCGACGCCGTGGGTCCACCTCGACATCGCCGGACCGGCGTTTCTCGAGAAGGGGCTCCCGTACTGCCCGAAGGGCGGCACCGGCTTCGGCGTCCGTACGCTGCTGCGCTACCTCGCGGCCGTGGCATCCGAGAGCTAGGCGCGACGGCGTAGCGGGGAGCCCTCATTCGCTGGGTGATGCTTGCCGCGGTGCTGGCCGGTGTCGTCCTTCGCGGTGAAGGGCTCGACCGGCGACCGCTCTGGTACGACGAGGCGGCGACGCTGCTGCACCTGAGCGGGCGGAGCGAGAGCGCGCTGCGGGTCTGGTACGACGGCCGGCCGCTCACTCGGGCCGATGTACTCGGTCGTCCCGCGTCGATCGGCGCCGTCGTCGCTGCGGCGCTTGCGGACGAGCCGCAGAGCGGTCCGGGATATTTTCTCGCGGCGGCGGTCTGGCAACGACTCGTTGGCGATACCCTGCCGGCCGTCCGCATGCTGTCGGCGATCGCCAGCGGGCTCGCGATCGGCGCTGCGTGGTTGGTGGCGCAGCGACTCTTCGGATCCACCGAGGGAGCGCGCACCATGGCGGCGCTCGTGGCGCTCTCGCCGCTCCACCTCCGCTACGCGGCCGAGGCCAGGCCGTACGCGCTCTGGTCGTTGGCGCTCCTCGTCTGGATGCTCGCGACGCTGCGCGCGCGTGAGCGTGCCAGCCTCCTCGGATGGTGCGTGTCCGGCCTGGCCCTCGCGGCGGCACTCGCGGTGCACCCGCTCACCCTGCTGGTGATTCCCGCCGTCGCGGCGCTGGCGGGTGGGCGGCGCTTCTGGGCCGCGAGTGGGATGGCGGTGTCGGCATGGACCATCGCGAGCCTCGCGGCGTGGTCGCAGACGGGACGAATGGTGGAGACGACCGCCTGGGTGGGAGAGCCGACCAACATCGTCGCCCAGGTGCGGGCGTGGCTCGGGATCCTGACGAGTGTCTTCGTGCGGCCGGGTGGGGAGGGTGGGCTCCTCGGGTCCGGGCTTCCCGCGCCGATCGCGACCGGTCTCTGGGTGCTGCTCGGGAGCGCGGTGACGGGGCTCATCGTGCTCAGCCTCGTCGTCTCCGCTCCGACGCGTGCGGGCGGGCGGAGCTTCGTCCGCCGGCTCGCTGTCGTGCCCTGGGCTACCCTCGCGCTCATGGATCTCGTCATGGGCGGCCGCCGATCCGCCGTCGCGCGCTATCTCGTGCCGTCCTGGCTCGGGATCGAGCTCGCCGTCGGTGGTTGGGTCGCCGCCGCGCGGCCGCGTCGGAGCGTGCTGATCGCGCTGCTCGCACTCGCGGCCGCGACCGCGATCCACACCCGCTCGGTCGGATTCTGGTGGGATACCGATGCCGCGCGCATGCGTGAGCTCGCGCGCGTCGCCGCCGCGGTGAACGCCGTGCCGGGGATCCTGGTGGTGACGGATCTCGCCCCGACGGCGCTCGTCGAGCTCGTGGCCCGATGCAACGACGCCGTCGAGCTCCGGCTCGGGGTCGCTGCCGCGGCGACGATCACCGTCGCCGACTGGGAGCGTGTCCGCGTCGTGTTCCCGTCCGAAGCCTCGCTCGCGGCCGCGCGCGCCGCCGCGGGCCCGACCCGTGCGCTGGTCCCGCTCGGTCCGAACGAAACGCTCTTTGCCGTCGTCCTTGCGGGACGCGACTCGTGACTCGGTTCGTCCTCCAACGGATGGCCCTCGTCGCCTGCGCGGTCGTCGTCGGCCTCGGCGCCGCCGAGGTCGGACTCCGCCTCGTGGCTCGCACGAGCTCGCCACTCGCTTGGAAGCTCCGCGACTGGGACCCGTACGGGTCGCGCCTCGAGCTGCTCGGACCGAGCTATCGGGCCCGGCCGGGGACGGCGCTACGGTTCCCGAACGGCATCGTCACCCGCGTGAACGCGCTCGGGTTCCGCGGGCCGGAGGTCGCGATGCCGAAGCCCGCGGGCACCTATCGCGTGGTGCTCCTCGGCGGATCGACGAGCCACGGCTATCTGGTCGACGATGACGACACGATCGACGCGCATCTGCGCCGCGCACTCGCCGGTGGTCGGAGCGTAGAGGTCGTGAACCTCGGGCTCGAGGGGCTCGATGCGATCTGCGACGAAGAGCGTCTGCGGCGCGAGGGCCTCCGCCTCGATCCCGATGCCGTTGTGGTGCACACCGGCGTGAACGACGTCCTGGCGCTCCGGCTCGATCGGCTCGCGCCGAACGACACCGCGCGTGGCTTCCGCGCCCAGCAGCGGCAAACGGAGGAGACGCGGGCGCGTGCTCGCGGCCCGTGGGCGGCGCTCAAGCACGTCGTCTTCCTGGCGCGCGTTCCCGGTATCGTGCGCGATCTGGGCAAGCGGCCGCCCGCGCCGTTGCGGGGGCCGCCACTGCCGTCGGCCGATGCGCTCGCGTCTTTCGCGCGCACGATCCGCGCGATTGCCGCGCTCGTGCCCGCGACGACGTCCGTCCTGCTCTCCTCGCCGCCCACCACGTCGACGTTCGGGGCGCTGGTGCAGTGTGGGGCGCTCGTGGTCGACGACGCGACGACGGCGCGGTATCGCGCCGCGATCGACGCGACGCTGCGTCGGGTCGCGATCGACCTGGCCGCGGCCGGCCGACCGGTCACGTACGTGCCCCATGCCACCGTCGCCGACGAGCTCCTCGATGAATGTCACCTCACCGGCGCCGGCAATCGTCACCTGGCCGCCGACTTCGCCGCCGTGCTCGCGCCCTCCGTCTTGTCCGCGGACGCCGGCGGCGGCATGAGGGACGCGCGATGACGGCCGCGATCTCGGTGGTGGTGAACACGCTCGACGCCGAGCGCTACCTCGCCTACGCGCTCCGCTCGGTCGCGTCGTGGGCGGCGGAGATCGTGGTGGTCGACATGATGAGCACGGACCGGACGGTCGCGATCGCGCGCGAGCACGGTGCCCGTGTCGTGCCCCATCCGCGCGCCGATTGCGTCGAGCCGGCGCGGGCCTTCGCCGTCGCGCAGGCGACGCGGCCGTGGGTTCTGCTGCTCGACGCGGACGAGCTCGTGCCGAGGGCGCTCAGCCACCGGCTCGCGGCGGTCGTGGCGACCGACGCCGTCGACGTCGTCCGCATCCCCAGGGTCAACTACCTGCTCGGCGCTCCCATCCTGCACACCGGCTGGAATCCCGATCGCGACCGGCACGCCCGCTTCTTTCGACCAGGGTCGGTCGTCCTGCCGACGCGCATCCACGAGCCGATTCGCGCCGCCGCCAGCGCCCGTCTCCTCGAGCTGCCGTACGCGCCGGGCGAGGCGCTCGTGCACTTCAATTACACCGACGTCGACGATTTCGTCGCGCGCCTCGATCGCTACACGACCGTCGAAGCGGATCACGCCCATGCCAGAGGCGAACGGGCGAGCGTCGGGAAAGCGTTGGGAGCGGCGCTCCGCGAATGGCTCGTCCGCTACTGCCGCCACAGCGGCTGGCGTGACGGCTGGCGCGGGGCCCACCTCACGCTGCTCATGGGCTGCTACCGCGTGATCGTGCAGGCCAAGCTCGCGGCGCGTGAGCATCTGGGATCGGGTGCCGACGTGGCCCGCGACTATGCGGGCGAAGCGGAGCGGGTGCTTGCCGAGTACGACGCGTCGCCCCGCTGATGTGCCGACGGCGCGCGCGACACCCCTGGGTTTTCCGCGCGTGGTCGCGTATCGTGCCGGCGCGTCGGGTCGACGCATCGAGCGTGCGCCCTCACGGCACGCGCTCCGGGGGGTGGCGGATGGGTGCGGGAAAATGGCGGACGGTTGCGACCGTCGTGGCTGGCGTCGGCATGGTCGTGGCGGTCGGGTGCGCCGCGCAGCGCGGAGCCGAGCCGGCGGCGCGCAAAGAGCCCGGCTCGACCGCGACGCTGCGCGACGATCGGGGACGCGACTACGTCGTGCGCACGATCCCGAAGCAGCAGGCGTCGCGTCTGGATGCCACGCACGTGCGGACCAACTGGGGAATCACGCTCGACCTCGTCGGTGAGGACGAGGCGACCTGGCACTACAAGCTCTACGACGTGTCGAAGATCGTGCCGGTGCCCGCGGCGACGCCGCCGGCGGCGGATCGGAAGCAGGTGCTCGCGAGCTATGCGGTCAAGATGCGTGGCAGCGACCGCGTGCAATTCGCGCCGTTCGGGACGGGCTTGCCGACGCAGGGGCAGTGGCGCGACGGCTTCGCGCTCGCCGACGTCGACGGTGACGGCACGATCGACCTCGTGCACGGCCCGACCCGTGCCGGTCGGGCCGTGCCACACATTTTTCTCGGCGACGGGCGCGGTGCCTGGCGGCAGTGGAGCGCCGCGAAGTATCCGCCGTTGCCGTTCGACTACGGCGACGCGGAAGCCGCCGACCTCGACGGTGACGGGAAGGTCGATCTCGTCCTGTCGTCGCATCTCTCCGGCTTCGCGGCGCTGCGCGGCGACGGCCGCGGCAGTTTCACCGACATGGGTCGCGGGCTCGAGCTCGTGAAGCCCGGCACGGGCGGGCCCGTGCCGTTCTCGTCGCGGGCGTTCGAGCTCGTCGATTGGAACCGCGACGGCCGGCTCGACATCCTGGCGCTCGGCGAAGGGCCCCGGCTCGACATGTCGCGTGGCGGCGCGCAGCGCGCCGTAGCGGGTGCCGCGATGGGAACCGCCGTCTTCCTCAACGATGGGGCGAAGGGCTGGCGCCGCGCGCCGGATACCGATCCGAAGACGGCGTTCGGACAGGCGATCGCGGTCGGGGATTTCGACGCCGACGGCGTGCGCGATTTCGCGACCGCGTCCGGGACGCTCGGGCGCACCGATCTCGTGAACCTCGGGACGCGTGAGGGCGGGTGGCGCGCCATCACGGTGTCCGCGCTCCGACCGTCGGCGTACGTGCGGGCGGTCGCCGCCGCCGATTTCGACGGCGACGGTCGCGATGACCTGGCCGTCGGCTATCTGAGCTTCGAGCTCGAGACCTGGCGCTCGGGCGTGGACGTGTTGTTGGCGCGTACGGGGAACGTCTTCGAACGCCGCCCGCTCTTCGTGGCGGAGGACAAGACGGGAATCTTCGCGCTCGCGACCGGGGATCTCGACGGCAACAAGACGCGCGACCTCGTCGCGCTGAGCGGCGACGGCGAGTCGTTGGTGTTTCTCGGCGACGGCCACGGCGCGTTCTCGCGCGAGAAGACGCCGCCTGCGCCGTGGGCGGGCCGCTGTCGCGGCGTGCACGTCGCGCTGCGCGATCTCGATCGAGACGGGCGTGACGACGTGGTCGCGGCGTTCGCGGAGGAGCACTCCGACCAGTCGGGCGAGGAGCGCTGCCCGAACCGCGGTGGTCTCATGGCGTGGCAGTCGCTGGCGCGCTGACCTCGACCATCGAGTCAAGGAATTGACTAACGATTCAGGGGCGTTATCTCGTGCCACTGGCGTTTCATGCATTGCGGCTCGCACGCGCCGCATGATTCATTGGCCGTTCAATTGGGCTGACCGCGGGTGCGCCCGCGTGGGGAGGATCTGATGAGGAAAGTGGTTGCAGGTGTGGCCCTGGCGATGATCATCGCCGTCGCCGCTCCACCGCGCGCGCAAGCGCAGATCGACGTGGAGCACATCACCAACGAACCAGGCGCGACGCTGTTGCTGCCGTACTTCGAGGCGCAGGTGCCGAAGACGATCGGTGGCAAGGCGACCGGCATCGACACGTTGTTCTCGATCAACAACGCGTCGGCGTCGTCGGCACTGGTGCACGTGACGATCTGGTCGGATCTCTCCGTTCCAGTCTTTGGTTTCAACATCTATCTGACCGGCTACGACGTGCAGCCGATCAGCATGGTCGATCTGTTGAACGGCAAGCTGCCGGTCACGGCCGACGACGGGGACGATCCTACCGACACCATCAGTCCCCAGGGGAATTTTTCCCAGGACATCAACTTCCCGGGGAGCATGGCCGCGCAGCCTGCGCAGCTCGACGTGGCGACCGTCAATCACATTCGTGCCGCGCTCACCGGGAAGCCCTCACCGTTGCTCAGTGGCCAGTGTCTCGGCCGGGACTACGGCGAGAAGAAGGTGATCGCGCGGGGCTACGTCACCGCCGATTCGGTGTTCGACCATACCGCGCTCGGGCCGAACGACCCCACGTACTTCACCGCGGCGACCGACAACCGCAACATCCTTTGGGGTGACTCCTTCTTCATCAATAAATCGAAGAAGATCGGCCGCGGCGATGCGCTCGTCGCCCTGCGCGCCTCGGACACCGACCCGCAGGTCAACGACGTCGGCGAGTACTCCTTCTACGACACGATCAATGGCAGCGTGGCTCCGGTCGACCATCGTCAGCCGCTCGGCAGCGTCTATGCCGGTCGTTTCGTGAACGACTCGCAGCATCCGTTCTACCCGACGGGTACCTCGGCGATCGTCTGGCGCGATTCCAAGGTGGCGCAGGTACCCTTCACCTGCGGCAGCACGCCGACCTGGTTTCCGCTCTCGCAGCGTCAGATCGTGGCGTTCGACGAGCAGGAAAATCCAGAGTTGCTCTCGATCGCCCCGTTTTCAGGAGCGACGCAGTCCGTGAAGATCGGCGGTCCCACGTTCCCTGTGAGTGCGGACAGCGGGTGGCTCTATCTCGATCTGAACGCGTCGGCACCCTCCGTGTCGGGATCGCCTGTCGAGGATCCGTCGGCACAGCAGGCTTTCGTGTCGATGGTCTTCGACAGCAAGGCAAAATACAGCGTCGGAGCTCGCGCCATCGTTCTCGACGATGCCGCGGACGTGAACCACTCCGTACTGCCACTGCCGTAAGGGGACGAGGAGACGATGATGCGGAACATACTAGTGGCAATGGGTGTGGTCGGCGTCCTGCTCGGTTCGCAGGGTGCCTCCGAAGCGCAACTCTCAGTGACTCCGACCCGCCTGGCGAACGAGCCGGCGGCGACGTTGTTGCTGCCCTACTTCGAGGTCGAGCTGCCGGCGGCCATCGGCGGAAAGAGCGCGGGCATCACCACGCTCTTCACCGTGAACAACGCGTCGGCGACGGCCGTGCTGGCGCACGTGACGCTCTGGACCGATCTCGCCGTGCCCGTGACGAACTTCAACATCTACCTGACGGGCTACGACACGCAGACGGTCGATCTCCTGGACGTCCTGAACGGGCACCTGCCGCAAACGGCGAGCGTCGGGCAGGATCCCGGGGACGCCGTCAGCAACCAGGGGCCGATCTCGCAGGACATCAATTTCGCCAGCTGCAACGGGCGGTTTCCGTATCCCGACTCGGTCCCGGTGGAGTCGACGCAACACATGCGCGCGGCGCTCACCGGCAAGCCGTCGGCGCTCTTCGGCGGTCTGTGCGCCGGGCGGGCGCTCGGCGGCAAGAAGCCGATCGCGCGCGGGTACATCACGATCGACACCGTCAACAACTGCACGGTGCGATTCCCGGGCGAGCCGGGGTACTTCGCGTTTGGCGATGCGACGAACCAGAACGTGCTCTGGGGCGACTACGCCATGATCAGCAAGAAGGGGAAGGTGGCGCGCGGCGACGCGTTGATCCACATCCAGGCCTCGGCTACCGATCCGCTCACGTCCGACCCTGGCGAGTACACGTTCTACCAGCGCTACGTCGCGAACACTTCCACGGACTATCGCCAACCGCTCGCGACGAACTACGCCGGTCGCTTCATCAACGATCCGAAGAACCCGGTGTTTCCCAGCGGCACGTCGGTGATCGTGTGGCGTGACACCAAGATCTCGCAGAACCCGTTCGTGTGCGGCACGACGCCAAACCCGTTCCCGCTGAACAACGAGCAGGTCATCGTGTTCGACGAGCAGGAGAATCCCGAGATCCCCGTGCCGCCGCCGATTCCCCCGTTCCCGAGCCAGGAGCTCGCTCCCTTCCCAGCGGCAGCCCAGATCGTGAAGGTGGGTGGGCCGGCGTTTCCTGTCTCCACGAAAGCGGGCTGGATCTTCTTCAACCTGAACACGACCGTCGCGGGCTCACCCTCGCCGGCGGTGGATCCAGCAGCCGCGCAAGCGGCGGTGACGATGGTGCTCGAGTCCAAAGGCAAGTACAGCGCCGCGTATCGGGCGGTGAACCTCGACAACGCGACCAGTGCGGGCATAAGCCACCAACGCATCGGCTTCTAGGCCGCAGCCGACTCTCGGTCACGAAGGCGCCGCGCGCGACACGATTCGGATCGTGCGTGCCCGGCGCCTTCGCCGTTCTGGGCGCGTCGGCCGGCTATGATACACGCAGGCGTTCATGCAGGAGCGCACCGCATCGGCGATCGCGCGTGAGGCGGTTCGGGGCGGTGGGCTCCTCGGACTCCGTCAGGTCTTCGCGCAAGCGCTGAACCTCGCGGGCTACGCGATCCTCGCCCGTCTGCTCGGCCCGACCGAGATCGGCGTGCTCGGGATCGTGCTCTTCGTCTTCACGTTCCTCGGGACGTGTGGCGGCGCCGGCTTGCAGGCGAGCCTGATTCGCCTGCCCGACGAGCCGACCGCCGACGACTACCGCGCGGTCTTCACGCTGCAAGAAGCGATCATGGGAGTGATCGCCCTCTTCGCGTTCGCGGCGGCCCCGTGGCTGGCGGCGCTCTACGGCCGTCCCCCCGAGGAGGTCTGGCTCTTCCGTCTCGTCGGCATCACGCTCTTCGTCACGTCGTTCCAGGCGATCCCGGCGGCGAAGCTCGAGCGCCGCCTCGATTTCGGCCGCGTCGCGCTCGTCGAGGTGTCCCAGGCGCTGGCCTACAACGTCGTCGTGGTGGCGCTGGTGTGGCGCGGGTGGGGCACGCTGAGCTTCGGGGTCGCGCTGCTCGTGCGAGCGCTCACTGGCGCGCTCCTGGCGAGCGCCGTCAGCCCGTGGTCGGCCCGGCCGCGCTGGGATTGGGCGCAGGCGTCGTCATTTCTTCGCATCGGCGCGCCGCTGCAGGGAACGGCGGTCGTCAGCCAGCTCAAGGACAGCATCACGCCCATCTTCATCGGGCTCGCCGCCGGGACGGCGACGGTCGGCTACGTGCAATGGGCACAGACCCTCGCGGCCGGACCGCTGTGGGCGTCCATGGTGCTGAGCCGCGTCTATCTCCCGACGTTCGCGCGCGTGCAGCGCGAGCCCGCGACGCTGGCGCGCTTCGTCGAGGGCGCGGTGCGCGCGACCCATGCGCTCGTCGCGCCGGCGGCCGTGCTGATCCTGGTCCTCATCGAGCCCATCACCGCGATCGTGTTCGGACCGCAGTGGCTCCCGGCCGTTCCGATCTTTCGCATTCTCTGGATCGCCAATCTGATCGTGCCGACGGCGACCGCGGTGCTGGCGTTCCTGGCGGCGCTCGGCGACACGCGGACGAGCCTGCGTTTCGCGTTCATCGGGTTCGCCGCGACGTGGCTGCTCGGCGTGCCGCTCGTGATGCTCGCGGGCGGGATCGGTTACGCGCTCGCCAACGCCGGCGTGCTCGCGACCAACCTCCTGCTGTTCCGGGTGGCGCGCGGCCGGCTGAACTTTCGTCTACTGCCCGCGATGGTTCCGGTCTGGCTCTGGGCCTTCACCGTCGGCGCGCTCGTGCACGTGGCGGCGCGCTTTCATCCCGTCACGGGTCTGGTGCAGCTCGCGGTCTACCTGGCGGCGGGCGGTTTCCTCTATGCCGCGGGACTCTTCTTCCTGGCTCCGCGCGACGTGCGTCAGGTGTGGGACTGGACGCGAGGGCGAGCATGAGCGCGCCGCGCGCGCGCCCGGCCGTCCGGCGGCGGCCGAGGTCGACCCCGGCCGCGCCGCCGGCGACCGCGACCGCGTCTGATCGGCCGGCCGTGCTCGCGGCCGGATTCGTCGGTCTCGCGCTCATCGGCGCGGGGCTCGCCGTCGACGTCGGGGCGGCGGCATCGTTCGACGCGCCGAAACGCCTCGTCGTCACGGGGGCGTTGGTGGCGGCGTCCGCGTGTCTGCTGGTCGGCGGTGACGTCCGATCCGGAAGGCCGACCGGTCGCCGCCGTCTCGTCGGGGGGGCGGTGGCCGTCGCATTCGCGTGGACGATTCTCGCGACGCTGGTCGCGCCGCGCAGCGCGATCGCGGGGGACGGTCTGCGCACGCTCGCGCTCTTCGGCCTGGCGTTGCCGCTCGGCGCCTCGTCCGCGCTCGCCGGGGAACGCGGTCGGCGGCTGCTCGCGTGCTTTCTCGCCGTCGTCGCGCTGAACGCGCTCGTCGCGCTGGCACAGGCGGCCGGTCTCGAGCTCTTCGGCGCCGTCGCGATCACGGGCCGGACGGATACCGGTGGGCTCCTGGGCAACGAGGGGCAGCTCGCGCAGCTGACGGCGCTCGCGCTGGTGGCGGTCGTCGCCGTGGCGATCGTTGCGCCGGGGGCGGCGGTGCGGGGATCGTTGGTGTCACTCGGGGTGGTCTTGGCGGCAGCGCTCGTGAGCCATCGCAATCTCACGGCGCTCGTGGCGCTGGCGTGCGGCGTCGCCATCGCGCTCGAGCTGACACAGGGGCGAAAGGCGCTCGTCTCCCTCGGCCTCGTCGTGCTGGTGCTCGGCGTGGCGATCGCGATCGTGAGTCCGCTGCGGGGCCGCGTCGTGCAGGCGGCGCAGGCCGCGTCGCACGGCGATTGGGACGCGGTCACGACGTATCGGCTCGGGCCCTGGGCCGCCGGGCTCGAGATGGTGCGCGAGCGGCCCCTCACCGGCTTCGGACCCGGCACCTTCGGCGCCGAGTTCACCGCGCATCGATTGGACGCCGAGCTCCGCCACGAGCGGCGCTTCACGATCCCGGTGCTCACCAGCAGCTTCGGCGAAGCGCACTCGGAGTATCTGCAAGCCGCGGCGGAGGCGGGGATACCGGCGGCGCTGGCCGTCGTCGGGGCGCTCGGGGCGTTGCTCGCGGGTCTGGTCGGACTGACACGCGATCCGCAGGACGGTCGCCGCGCCGAAGCGATCGTGCTCGTCGCCTTCCTCGGGGCGGGCATGGTCGCGGCGCTCATGTGGTTCCCGTTGCAGCGCGCGATCACGGCGCTACCGCTGTTGCTCGCGGCGGGTCGCGGTTGGGCGCTGCTCGAGTCGCGGGCCGCTCCGGCGGCGGGGCGCGTCGCGGTGAGCGGTGGCCATCGCGGGCTCGCGATCGTCACGGTGCTCGTCCTCGGCGCCGCGCTCGTTCCCGAGCTCTCACGCTACGCCGCCGAGCGCCGCCTCGCCGCCGCGACCCAGGCGATCGCCGCCGTCGCGGCGGGCGGCCGTGTCGTTCCCGCGGAAGCCCCGACGCTCGACCGCCTCGGCGCCGTCGCGCGCGCCACCGCCGCCGCGAATCCGAGCGACACGCGTGGCCTCGTCGCCGCCGGCACGGCGGCGCTCGTCGCGGGCAAGCCCGGCGCAGCGCGCAGCGAGTATCGCGCCGCGCTCGCACGCGGCGAGCGCGCCGAGATCGATCTCAATCTGGCGCGCGCCTTCGCGCTCGACGGCCGGCGCGAGCAGGCCGAGGCGGCCCTGCTGCGGGCGGCGTGGCTCAGCCCGGTGCTGCTCGCGACGCTGCCGAGTGCCGATCAGTCGAGAATCGGCGCGACCATCGCGGAATGGACCGATCGATTGACGCGTGGTGCGCTCACCGCCCCGCCGCCGCTGCCCGACGAGACGACCCCACCAGCGGCGGAGTGACGTGGCGCCATCGCGACTCTCGGTGGTCATCCCGACGCGCGACACGCGCGTCCTGACGCTCGCGTGCCTCGCGGCGGTGGCGCGTGAGCTGCCGCGTGACGGTGAGATCGTGGTCGTGGACGACGGCAGCCGCGACGGCAGCGCGGACGCCATCGTCGCGGCCCATCCGACGGCGCGCGTTCTCCGCCACGCAGTCGCCCGCGGCTTTTCGGTGGCGGCCAACGCCGGTCTCGCCGCGGCGACCGGTGACGTGCTCCTGCTCTTGAACAGTGACACCGAGGTGTTGCCGGGCGCGCTCGCGAGTCTCTGCCGGGCGATCGAGCAGCGGCCACGTCTCGCCGCGGCCGGCGCGCTGCTCGTCGAGCCCGACGGCCGACCACAGTGGAGCGGCGGCGCGGTGCCGGATCCGCGCTGGCTCTGCGCGCTCGCGAGTGGCGTGGCGACGCTCGCCGCGCGGGTGCCCGGCTATCGCCGGTGGCGTCCGGTGTCGGGCCATCGTGCCGGCGCCGTCGAATGGGTCCCGGCAACGGCCGTGGCGCTCCGGGCCGCCGCGTGGCGCGAGCACGGGCCCTTCGACGAGGGGTTTCGGTTGTACGCGCAGGATCTCGATCTGTGTCTCCGCTTGCGGGCCGCCGCGTGGGAGGTCGCGGTCGTCGCCGACGCACGGGTGATCCATCACCGCGGAGCCACGGTCGCGGGGCTCGCCGGGGCGACGGCCGCACGGCAACAGCCCGAGCTGCTCTGGACGGATTTGCTGCGCGCGATCGCCAAGCGACGCGGACCCGCGGCGGCCGTCGCCGCGGCGCGGGCGCTGCGCCGGGGTGCGGCGCTCCGCATCGTGCTCCGGCGCTGCGCGACGCCGTTCGTCGCACGCGCCCACCGGCCGGCGTGGCGGCGCGATACCGCGGCTTACGCTCGTGCCCGCGCGGCGCTTTCCGCGACGCTGCGATAGACGGTACCGAGCCGACCCGCGATCACCGCCGGATCGTGCTCGGTACGGAGGATCGCGTGACCGGCCGCGATCATGCGCGCGCGGCGTGCGGGATCGCCGGCGAGCTGCGCGATCGTCTCCGCCAACCCGGACGCGCCATCGGCGATCGCGACCGCGCGCGTGACCTCGCCGTCGAGCCCCGCGATCGCCGCCGCCGTGGCGACGACGGGCAGCCCGCGGGCCCAGGCCTCGAGAATGCGCATGCGCACGCCGGCCGGCGCGAGCAGCGGCACGACGACGATGCCGTCCGTGGGGAACATGACGGCGCTGTCGACGGGCGCGGGATGCTGCGTGATCGCGTGAGGGGCCGCCGCCGAGTCGCGCGTGCCGAAGACGTGGAGCCGAGCGCCCGGCACCCGCGCGGCGACGGCGGGCCAGACCTCGCGGCCGAACCAGGCGGCGGCATCGTCGTTCGGGCGCCAGCCTGTGCTGGCCGGGAGCGTGACGGCCGGCGCACCGGGGAGCGCCGCGCCCGGCGGCACGCGCTCCGGAAAGGGCGCCGCGATGTGATCGATCAGCGCGCCGTCGGCGAGCACGGCGAGCCGTTCGGCATCGCGCCGCGTGAGCGCGATGGTGGCGGCGGCACGCTGGACGGCCGCGCCCTCGTAACGGGCGAGGCGGTGGGCCTCGGCTCGCAGCAGGGCATGGTGACGCGCGCTCCAGAGCTCGCTCTCGACGTTTTGCGCGCGCAGCACGACGGGAACTCGGCGTGCGACGGCGCCGCCGCAGGCCGCGAGCGCCTGCAGCTGCTCGGCATGGACGACGTCGTGCTCGCCGGCCGCGAGCAGGCGATCGACGCGAGCCCGGAGCGCGGCGCTGTCGTGGCGCGCGATCGTGAAGGGCAGACCCTGAACGCAGCCGCGTGCGATCGCGATCGGCCACGCGGCGGGTCGCGTGGGTACGAGCTCGAGCCCGTGCAGCCCAGCGGCGGCCGCAGCCGCGGCCGTCGCCGCTTCGGTCCCGGGCGCGACCGGCGCCACGACCGTCACGACATGACCCGCCGCCGTGAGCGCGCGGATCGTCGTCAAGGCGACCAATCGCCCACCGTCGACCGGCGGGACCGGGGCTTTCGTCGCGACCCAGAGAATGCGCATCGGTCCCGCCGCCTAGGAGCCGACGACCGACTCGTAGATGCGCTCGAGCGCGGTCACCGAGTGCTCCCAGCGGTGGTGCTCCTCGACCAGCGCGCGGGCGGCCTGCGCGAGATCGTGCGCGAGGGCGGGCTCGCCGAGCAGGCGCAGCACCTGCGCCGCGAAGGTTTCGGCGTCGTCGGCCAACAGCAGGTGGCGCTCCGATACGCCTGCGATGCCACTCGCCGCGATCGGCGTCGCGACGATGGGGGTGCCGCTCGCCATGGCTTCGAGGATCTTCAACGGCTGTCCCGAGCCGGCGCGCATCGGTGCCACCGCGACGGCGGCGCGTGCCAGCACGGAGCCGAGGTCGGGCACGTCGCCGCGGATGATGACCGATCGCGTGGCGTCCTCGAGCGCGCGCATGCGGCGATGCGGCCGTGCCCCCGCCGCGACGAACGTCACCTCGGGGCGGACGCGGTGCACGCGCGGCAAGACTTCCCGCACGAACCATTCCACCGCGTCGACGTTCGGGAAGTAGCCGAGGTTTCCGGTGAACACGATGCGGTGCGGATCGCGCCCGGTCGTCGCGAACGAAAAGCGCTCGACGTCGACGCCGTTCGGGTTGATCGAGAGGTTGGCGAAATCCCCAATCGCGTCGCGGTCGACGCGCGAGACGACGGTGGCGTGCGCGAACGTCCGACAGAGCCAGCGCTCGTAGCGGAGCAGCCGCTTCGCCTCGAGCGCCGCGACGAAGCGGGCCGGCCCGGGATCGCGGCTCGCGCGCCGCTCCATGTTCAAGGAAAGCGCGTCGATCAGATCGACGACCCGGGGGAGCGCCACGCCCTCGAGGTGGCGGGCCATGCGCGCCAGCTGCACGTGCACGAGGTCGAAGCGCTGCTCGGCGACCAGCGCAGCGACGGCGTGGCGCATGGCGGGCGTCTCGTAGAGCGCGGTCTGGAGCGGTCGGTTGCTCAGCAAGCCGCGCGCGAGCGCGGCGAGCATCTCGCCGCGCGTAAGCGGCACGGTGACGACGCGCTCGCAGTAGCGTGCGACGTCGTCGTGGGCGTTCAGCGACGGGACGGTCGTCGCGAACGCGACCAGCGTGATGCGATGCCGTGCGGCAAGCAGGCGGATCTGATGGTACGCCCGCACTTGGAAGCCCTGGCGCGCCGGGGAAGGAAATCGCGCGGCGACGAACAGGATCTTCACGGCAACGTCCTAGCCGGTATGCCCGTCCGCCGCACGCTCGGGAGCGCGGGGGAAGCGGAAAAAACGCGCGCGCGTCGGCGCGTGTACGGCGCGCGAGAGAACGGGCGCGCTCGCTCGAACGACGTCCGGCGGTGCGGTCAGCCGCGCCGCGGTTTGCGTGACACCGGCGCCGGCGACTTCTTCGCCTTGGCGGTGGTGGTGCGCGTGGCGGTCTTCTTGCCGCCCGCTTTCTGCGTGGTCGGCGCGCGGCGATTGTTGGTCGTGGTCGCCTTCGCCTCGCGTAGTGGCGTCGAACGCGTACGGGCGGCCTGCACGGTGACTTTGCTGCGCCGGTTGTGGATCGTCGGAGCGGTGCGGGCGAGACGTTCGGAGGTCTTCTTGCCCTGCGCGACCGCGGTCGTGCTGCGGCCGCCGCGCGCGATGCTCCGACCCGAGCGACCGCCGCCACGCGTGCTGCGAGCGACGTTCCGACGGGCGTGGACCGGCTCGACGTAGGTGGCGAGGCCGATGCGAAGCGGTTCGGCCTTGCCGGCCGGCACGCGCAGCGAATAGCCGCTCGGGGTGATGCCGCTCCGGAGCGCGGGATTCAGCTCGGCGAGCTCGGTGGCGCTGACGCCACACATGTCGGCAGCCGCGCGGAGCGATACCGTGCGGTCGACGTCGACCATCTCATAGTGCTCGGGCGTGTGGGTCGGAGTCTCGAAGCCGTAGTCTTCGGGCGCGCGAGCGATCTGCACCGCGGCCAGGAACTTCGGCACGTAGGCGGAGGTTTCGCTGGGGAGGTAGCCACCGTCGCGCATGTCCCAGAAATCCTCGACGTCCTTCTGCTGGGCGAGGATGCGGGCGACGCGATACTCGCCGCTGTTGTAGGCGGCGAGTGAGAGCTCCCAGTCGCCGAACATCTCGTGGAGGTCTTTCAGATAGGCGGTGGCGGCCTCGGTGGATTTGATCGGGTCGCGGCGCTCGTCGACGAGGGCGTCGATGCGGAGGCCGTAGCGTCGGCCGGTCGCGGGAATGAACTGCCAGGGACCGGCGGCACCAGCAGACGAGACGGCCTGCGTTCGGTAGCCACTTTCGATCAGCGGGAGATACGCGAGCTCGGCCGGCAGACCTTCGCGGACCAGGATTTCTCGCATCGAGGGCAGATACTTCGCGCCGCGCGACAGCGCGCCGTCGAAGAAGCCCCGGAGGTGGCTCTGAAAGGCGTTGACCCGGTTCTGGACGGCGGGGTTCTCGAGGTCGAACGGGTCGGTCTTGGGTTGCTGCGCGGCCACCAGGGCCTGCGGGTCTCCTCCCGGGGCGGCGCTCGTCATCGCCTGCTTGGCACTCGGACCGACGTGAAAGCAGCCACTGACCAGCATCGCAACGAGCAGGAGCAGGATGTGCGGTCCGCCACGGCGGCCACCCCTCTCTCCCCACGTTTTCGTCATCACACCCCCTGATTCCCCGCCGACCGAAGTGTCCACCCCGGAACGGTACCGGGCCGATCCACGGTTCTGCCAGACCAAAAAGGCTTCGGGCGCTTATACATGCTGAATCGAGGGATGCAAGCAAAAATCTGAGGTGGGGCGCCATATTAGCCATGACACGCCCGACGAAGGACGCGGCGCGCCAAAGCGGTCCTTGCGAGACCTGCCATGCGAGGTTCCATGTGAGGTGCGTTGGCCTGCGCGAGGTCGCGCGAGCGGCGTGATTTCGGGCGGGGCAAGATGAAGCGTGGAACCACGCCCGGTGACGGCGAATGGAGTCGCCGTCGTGAACCACCCCTCACGCGCGTTAGCGCCGCCGCCGTCCCATCTGGTCCCAGGGCCCTTGGGGGTGGAACAGGCGAGAACTTCAGTCATCGTATGATCACCCCGCCTGCGTGCCGCCGCTGAGCCCCGAGATCGACGGGATCTCAATGAGCGGTCGAATGCGGCTGCTCATCAGTAGCCAGAGACCGGTCATTGGGTTCTCGTAGTCTCGAAGTGAGGGCTCACCCAGATTCGGCTCCAATGCTGGTGGCGGGTGAACGGATCAACGGGTGACGGGCGGTGTCGGTCAGGTGGGGCCTTTCTTGGCGTCAGTCGCGGGTACTCTCGTCATCCTCGGTCTCGCGATCGTGGCTCCTGGCCTGGCGGGTTACACCCCGGAGGCGGCACCGGCGGGGGTGTTCGCGCTCTTCTGGGCGGTCATCTGTGGGACGGCTGCCGTCGCGTCGTGGAGGCGTGAGACCGGCAACTGGGTCGTGAACCTGTCGTTACGGTCGCTCGATCTGCAAATCGCTCTCTCGGTAGGATTCGCGCTGGCCAGCTTGTGGGCGCTTGCCGTTGCGCTCACGGCACCGTTCTACGCGGCTTCGCGAGTCATGATCCTTCTTCCGCTCGCGCTGCTCACGCTTTCGTGGCTGCTCGTCCGCTATTTCTCATCGATCGGTCCGAGCGATCTCCCGGAAGCTCCGGCATTGGCGCGGTGGGCGAGGGTGGGCATCTGGCAAGGTGCCCTTCCGGCGCTGAGTGAGCTCGGTCGCTGGTGGAATCCGAGTGGGCCCTGGGCGGCGGTGGTGAGCTGGGTCACCGGACTGACCATCCTCGCTGCTGCGTTGGACCTCTCGCGCGCGAACCTGGAGGCATGGACTCAGGACGTCGACAGGCCGTTGCCGCTCGTCGACCTGACAGTCATCCGTCTTCTCGGCAGCCGCCTCAATCCATTGGCGAGCATGCTCGACGCGGCCGAGGATTTTCTCGGCGTCGACTTGCGCGGCTCCTGGGCTCTGCGCGTGGTGCGGCAAGGCGCTGAGCCGCTCGCGATTGCCGCGCTCTTCCTCGGGTGGCTGGCAACGAGCTTGACGCAGGTGAAGGTTTCCGAGCAAGGGGTGGTGGAGCGCTTCGGGCGGATCCTTCCCGGCGCACCGCTTGGTCCCGGGCTGCACCTGCATCTTCCGTGGCCGATCGACCAGGTGCGCCGCGAGCCGACTGCGCGTGTACTCACGATCGCGGTCGGGCATGAAGGCGTCGAGCCCGCAGAACCAGGGCCCGAGAACGTGTTGTGGGCGCGACAACACGAGAGCAACGAGTTCATGTTTCTCCTCGGCGACGGCCGGGACCTGGTCACGATCGACGGCCTGATGCGCTATCGCATTCGCGACCTCCGCCAATACCTCACGACCACCGCCGATACGCCCGCGCTACTCCGTGGTCTCGTCTACGCCGCCGTGACGAACCGCACCGTCGGCCGGTCGCTCGACCAAGTGCTGTCCGAGAATCTCGAGGGTCTCACCCACGATATCGCCGTCGCCGTGCAAGCCGACGCGGACGTGCTGGGTCTCGGCGTGGAGGTCATCGGCATGACGGTGGGGGGGATGCACCCGCCCGTGGTCGTGGCGGCGGAGTATGAAGCGGTCGTCAGCGCGCAGGTGGGGCGGGAGACGATCGTTGTCGGCGCGCGCACGGAGGCGGAGCGGGATGTCCCCGCCGCGGCTACGGCAGCGCTGGTCGGAGTGTCGAAGGCGCGGGCCGACGCTGGTGCGACGATCGCGACGGCAAAAGGCGAGGCCGAAGCGTTTCGCGGGGCGCGGGCCTCCCTGGCCGCCGACCCTGCACTGTTTCAATACCGCCGACGCCTCGAGGCGCTCGAAGCGGGTCTGAGTGGACGCCGAATCGTGATCTTGGACGACCGCCTGGAGCGGGATGGAGCGACCTTGTGGTGGACCGAATGAACATCCGATGGTTGTTGCGGCTGGGGCTCGGCGGCGCCGCGATCGTGGCGATCTTGTGGTCGGCCTGCGCCCACGTGACCCGGGAGGGCGAGACCACGCTCGTATTGCGCTTCGGGCGGCCGGTACGCGTCGATGGAGAGGCCGGCCTACATGTGAACCTGCCGTGGCCGATCGAGGTCACCGTGCGCCTCGACAAACGGCGTCAGGTTCTCGAGACCGGGCTCACGGAGATGCTCACACGTGACAAGAAGAACGTCGTGCTCATGAATTATGCGCTGTGGCGCGTGGAGGATCCGCTCCGGTTCGTGCAGGCGATCGGGACCATGGATCGTGCGCCCGCGGCACTCGAGGGCCTGCTTGCCAACGCGGCGATCGGGGTCCTCGGACACTACGATCTCTCCGCGCTCACCTCGACGACCTCCAGCGATCTCCATACGACGGAGATCGAAACGGATCTGCTTGCGGCCGCCGCCCCTACCGCCTCGCAGAGTTACGGTATCGGGATCGACCGCGTCGCGCTGATGCGCCTCTCGCTTCCCGAACAGAACATCTCCTTCGTGTTCGACCAGATGCGGGCCGAACGGCGCCAATATGGCGCCCGCTTCACGGCGGATGGCGAGAAAGAGGCCGCTCGCATCCGGGCGGACACGAGCTTGGAGGTGGCGCGGATCGAAGCCGGGGCAACCGAGGAGGCCGCCCGCATTCGCGGTGCAGCGGACGCCGAAGCCGCCCGAATCTACGCCGAAGCGCATGGTCAGGACCCCGAATTGTATCGGTTCACCCGCGGGCTCGAGACGTTGAGTAAGGTGGTCGGGGACAACACGACGTTGGTGCTGCGCACTGATGTCGAGCCGCTGTCGCTCTTGAAGGGGCCCAAGCCGTGAACGACGGCGCCGCGCGCCCGCGCCGCGAGCACGGGGTATGGCGCCGTGTATTGCAGCCGGTCGCCGGGCTGCTCGGCGGAGCTCTCAGACGCCTGCATCTTTGGGTCGTGGTCATGATCGGGCTGTACCTCGGGTCAGGCATCACCGTGGTGGGTCCGGACGAGGTGGCCCTCGTCCAGCGTTTCGGCCGCTTCGTGGGCGCCGGCACGGCTGCGACGATTCACGGTCCCGGGCTGCTCTTCGCATTTCCGCGTCCCTTCGACGACGTCGTTCGCGTGAACGTGAAGCGCGTCTATGAAGCCGAGCTCACGACGCTCGCGCCCCCGGCCGGGGAGGTGAGCCTCCCGACCACCAAGACCATCGATCCGGTCCGAGTCGGCTACGCGCTCACCGGTGACCACAACATCGTGCACGCGCGGTTCACCGTGCACTATCGCATCAGCGATCCGGTGGCGTACGTGGTCGGCACGAACGAGCCGGAGCGTGTGCTCGGGGACGTGCTGACCAGCGAGGCCGTGCGGACCGTTGGTGAGCGCGCCGTCGATCAAGTTCTCGCCGAAGGTCGCTCGGAGTTCGTCGACACCGTCCGGGATCGCGCACAAGCGCGCCTCGATGCCGCGGGATCGGGCACGACGATCGTCTCGCTGGAGCTGACCGCGCTCATCCCACCGGGGCCGGTCGCGGCCGTCTTTACGGCGGTACAGAGCGCCGCGATCGCCGCGCAAACGCAGCAGCAGAATGCCCGGACCGAACGCGCGGGCGCGCTTCCGGCCGCCGAGGCGAGGGCCGCCGACCGCCTCGCCACGGCCACCCGTTACGCAGTGGGGACGCGCGCCGCCGCCGAGGCCGACGCGGTCGCATTTCAGGCGTTGGTCGCCGAATACCGCCGCAGTCCCGCCGTCGTTCGAGATCGACTGTACCGAGATGCGATGGGGCGCATCCTCGCTGGCGCCGGCAAACGCGATCTCGTGCCACCGCCGCTGCACGATCGCTACGATGGACTGCGGATCACGATTCCGAGCGGGTGGAGGTACAACCCATGATCACCGACGTGCTTCTCGCCGGTGCGTCCCTTACTGGCGTCTCGTCGCTCGGACTCGAACGAGATCAGGACCGCCGCGCGCTCGTGATGCGGTTGAGTGCCACGGTCGCGGGGATCGCTCTCCTCGGTGTCGCGACGGTGATGGGGCGGATTGCCCCCGACCAGATGCAGGTGGCGGAGGCCGGGAAGGCGATTGCGGCGTTGGTGATTGCGGTGCCGGTGCTCGCGCGCGGGTTGCGGGCGCTGTTCGATCCGCGGGCACCGTCCGCAACCGAGCCGCTCGTCGCCCTCGCCGTGCTCGCCGCGATGGCCGTTGGCGCGTTCGATACCGCGGTCTTGGTGCCGACCGTCATGGAGATCGGACGACTCTTCGAGGAGCGCAGCTCCCTCGGGGTGCTCGCGGCTCTGGAGGGCATTCGGCGGCTGCGCGCGGTCACGGCGAAGCGGGAGTCGCCCTCCGGTGAGGAGACGGTCCCGATCGACGCCATCCGAATCGGCGACGTGATCGTCGTCCGGCCCGGCGAGCTGTTCCCCGCCGACGGTACCGTGTTGTCGGGCACGTCGACCCTCGACAGCGCCGCGGTGACCGGGGAGTCGCGGCTCGACGACATCGGTCCCGGGTCGACGGTCTTTGCCGGCACGCGCAACGTCGGCGGGCTCATCAGGCTCGAGGTCGTCGCCAGCGGCGCCCGCTCGTTGCTGGGGCGCGTCGTGCAGACGCTGGCCGAGGTGGAACGGGCGCGCGTGCCGTTCCTGCGCCTGCTGGACACCGCGTCCCGCGACTATCTTCCGGTCGTGCTCACCGTCGCGGCGACGGTGTTGTTCTTCACCGCGGACTTGCCGCGCGCCATCGCGGTGCTCATCGTGGCGTGTCCGACCGCGCTCGTGCTCGCGGGTCCGGCGACGATGGTTGCGGCCATGACGGCCGCGAGCCGGGCCGGCATCCTCCTCAAGAGCGCCCGCTTCCTCGAACGGATCGGGGAGGTGGACACGCTCGTCCTCGACAAGACCGGGACGGTCACCCAAGGCACCCAAGCCGTACGAGCCATCGTGCCCCTGGACGGTGTCGACGAGGATACCGTGCTGAGCGCGGCGGCCCGCTGCGCCCATGGATCGATCCATCCGGTATCGCGAGCGGTCGCGGCGGCAGCAGCCGAGCGCGGGCTCGCTGCCGCTGCTCCTGAGGTCATTCGGGAATGGCCCGGGCTCGGTGTCGCGGCGGAGACGACGGCGGGTACGCTGCGCCTCGGGCGGGCCAGCTGGCTTCGCGAGGTAGCACACGTGCCCGACGTTCCCGACGAAGCGCTGGCGGGGACCGTCGTCTGGGTCGCACACGACGCCCGACTGTTGGGGCGCATCGAGCTCTACGATCCGCCCCGTGCCGACGCGCGGGCGGCGATCGACGCCGTCCGCGCGCTTGGGATCTCACGCGTGATTTTGTTGACCGGCGATCGCGCTTCCATCGCGGCGGAGGTCGCAGTCGAGCTCGGGATCGACGGGTGGGAGGCCGAGGTCCATCCCGATCAAAAATTGGCGCGCGTCCGTGCGGAGCAAGACGCGGGGCGGGTCGTGATGATGGTGGGAGACGGGATCAACGATGCGCTTGCGCTCGCGGGCGCGGACGTCGGCGTCGCGGTCGGGTCGGGGACGACCGCGGGTGTCAACGAGGTGGCATTGGGGGGTGCCGACATCGCCCTGCTGCGCCTCGATCTTGGGGCGCTCCCGCAGCTCATTCGCCTTGCCGATCGCGTGCGCACTGTCATGACCTGGAATGGTGTCATTGGTCTCGGAGGCAGCGTCGCGAGCGCCGCGCTCGCCACGGCCGGGTGGCTCGGCCCGGTGGCGGCGGCCGCGGCGCAGAGTGCGAGCGTCTTGGCGGTGGTGCTCAACAGCGGCCGTCTCCTGCGCGCCCTCGACGAGAGCCATCATTTATAGAGGGCGGTCGTCGATCGGACCGATGAAGTGATCTCGCCGTGCTTGCGCCGGGGAGCTGGCGCGATAGAGGAGTGGAAGTCGGAGGCGAGTGCGTGCCTGAGATCAGCCGGTTCTTTGGGATCGTCATCCGCATGTTCTTCAACGATCATCAGCCACCTCATTTCCACGCATCGTACGGTGAGAACGAGGCGTTGATCGAAATCGAGACGTTGGCGATCTATCGCGGCGAGCTACCGCGCCGGGCGCTCGCCTTGGTGCTGGAGTGGGCGGCGTTGCACCGCGAGGAACTGCGGCACGACTGGCAGTTGGCTTCCGCTGGCAGGTCGGTCGAGCCGATCCAGCCACTCGACTAACCCAGGGAGCGTCGATGCGTCTTGTTCGAATAGCGAAAGCCGAACCACTGGACGGTCTCAGGCTCCGGCTGACCTTGACTGATGATCGTGTTCTAGAGCGCGATGTTTCCGATCTGCTGCGTGGCCCGATTTTCGAGGCCCTTCGAACCAATCGAGAGCTCTTCGTTCGAGTTCGCGTTGAAGCGGGCACAGTGGTCTGGCCCAACGGCGCCGACCTGTGTCCTGACAGCCTCATTTGGGGTGGACCACCACCACTCACCGCCAATGCGGCTACGCCGCTGCCTGGCGAGTGACGCTCGCGTCCCTTTAGCGTGGCGAGCGCCGCACTCGCCACGGCCGGGTGGCTCGGCCCGGTGGCGGCGGCCGCCGCGCAGAGTGCGAGTGTCTTGGCGGTGGTGCTCAACAGCGGCCGGTTGCTGCGCGCCCTCGGGGAGCAGCGGTAGCGCGGCGGGCGTCGCAACGGTCGGACCGATGCGTTGCGCTACGACGCGGCCGCGGCCTCGGGCAGGCGAGGGTTCGGTTCCCCGAAGATGTCGGCACTGCTGACGGTCGTGGTGCCCCTCGCCGCCAGGATGACGTTGACCGCACGCACGAGTTTCGCCCGCGGTCGCGGTGGCAGGGACGCGCCATCGAGCGCGCTGCCGAGGCGAAGGCGCCCGAGGCCCCGTCCGCTGCGCGGTTTGGCGATCCCGGCTTCCGCGTAACTTCCCAGTTCCGGGCCGCGCCGCACCCGTGCCCGCGTTGCGGCGAGCAGGCGATCAGCGGGGGTCTTCCGCTCGATCCGCCGCGAGATGTCCAGGAGGTGTTCGGGGGTGATCTGGTGCCGTTCGAGAAACGCGCGCAACGTGGGTTCGTTCATGGGCTCTTCCTCTCCGGCCACGAGCTATCCGGTCCGATCGCTTGCCGCGTGCGGTTTCCAACGAACGGTCAGCGCGACGCGGTCGATGGGGGTTCGGCCGCGGATTCGCAGCACTCCGAATCCTCCCTCCGGCACAGCTGATAGTTGCGGACGTGCGCCGCGACGATCATCGCGCTCGCACTCAGCGTCAGCGGAGTCTCCCACGCGTCCGAGCCGTTCAGCGCGGCGATCAACAGGATCAAGCCGGCCGTCCCGGCACCCAGGACCCAGATGTCCCGATGCCGCCGGCATCCGAGGGTGAGCGCGAGAATGCTGGAAGGAAGGATGAGCACGGCCATGAGCCCGTGAAACGCTCCCCCCGGGACGATCGTGGCCGACACGATGGGAAGCAGGGCGACCGCGATCGGCGTCACGATACAGTGGACGGCGCAGAGCCCCGAAAGCCCGATCGCGACTCGGTCGAGTGCCGACGCGACCTTCGATGCAGATGCGGAGGAACGAGGAGTCGTAGACACGCAGCAGGGTCGTGGCTTTCGCGACCGCGAGCAACGTGCGCTTGGTGGGTGGTCGAATCGGCTCGATCAGCGGTCGCTGGAGACCAATCGCCGGCCTCCGGAACGCACAACCCGCCGGCTTCGCCCTGGAAGGACTGGGGCACGATCCGAACCGATCCGTCGATCGTCGGAGCCCCGGCACCACTCATGCGGGTTTTGCCGCCTGTGGTCGGTTTCGCCTCGCCGACGGATCCCGGACCCGCCATATCTCGCATCGTGAATGCCTTCGCACAGCGGTCGGTCACGATTCTCTCGGGGTTTCCATACGCCGGTTTCGACGCTGTCATGGCGGACCTTCGCCGTCGGTGCGGAATGTCGCTGCGCCTCATAAAGATCCCGAGCGCGTTTGCGCGTCCCGCCGGCGAGATCGACGGCGTCCGGGGATGTGCGCGCGCCCTCGAGGCGCTCGCTCGGCGCGTCGATCGCCATCCAAGCTTCGTCGACGTCTGTCTCGTCGCCGGACCAGCCGCCGAGCCGAGGCTCATCCACGATCGCTGGAGGCGGGCGCAGCTCGCGACTCCGGCTGCGCGCGGGCTGAGCATCGGCGCGCTCGTCACCATCGTGGACGTCGACGCCTTCGAGGATGATTTCGCCCACGCGACCCCGCTGCGTGAACGGGGATGGGGAAGCGGCGCCGACGATGGGCGGCTGGTGCCCGACCTCTTGGCCGAACAGATCGAGTACGCCGATCTGGTGGTACTGAGCAGCGCCAGAGAATGCTCACCGGATGGGTGCGCCGGGTACGTCGAGCGGGTCGTCAAGGCGCTCTCGCCGGATGCTCGCGTCGTCAGAGCGTCACACGGCCGGCTCGACCGCGCCGACTTCGGCTTTGTCGACGCTGGCGTTTCACGTGCGCGTGCCGCCGCCTGGGCGCGAGCCTGGGAGGCCGACGAGCAGCGTAGCGGCAGCGCCGGCGAGGGCCGGCGGTTTCTCTACCGCGCCCGGGCACCGTTTCATCCCGCTCGCCTGGCGCGCTGTCTCCTGGACGGTTGGCCGGGCGCGCTACGCCTGAAAGGCCGCCTGTGGCTCGCCAGCCGACCCGCGGAGGCGCTGGCCGTGTCGCTTGCGGGCGGGGCGCTGCGCGTGTTTCGGGCGGGCCACTGGTGGGCGTCGGTGCCGATCGAGCACTGGCCACAGAATCATGGCTCACGCGCCGCAATCTGGGAGGCATGGCACCCGCGGTTCGGCGATCGCTACCAGCGCATCGCCGTCGTCGGGCTCGGGATCGACTGCGACGCGGTGACGCGCGCCCTCGACACATGTCTCCTGACCGAGCACGAGCTCGCGAGTGGCGCTTCCAATTGGGTGGAGCTCAATGATCCCTTCGTTGACGACGATGCGCCCGAGGGGCAACTGACGGTTCCTGCCGATCGGTACGCGAACCCCGCATGAGGTCACGTCTGCCAGATCGGCGCCGAAAAAGGAGCGACCAATCAGGTGACGGAGCAGCACCCTGTCGCCGATCGCGACGTGGCGCGCCACTCGTCTGCGGGCCCGGCTCGGGCTCGACACCCGCCTGCGCTCGCCGCGAGGACGAGGCAGAGGGGCTCGGCAACGCCGAAGCCGACTGGAACGGTGACGCCGTCATGCCGGTGCAGTACTTCGATGAGCCGGGCGGGGCGCAGCGCCATTCGCCGGAGCGACGTCTGATTCTGGCGGTGCTCGAGCATGCGGTAGCGACGGTCATGCGCGGCACGGGTGCTCCGTCGGCGCGGGCGAGGCAGAAGGCCGCCCAGGCCCACGCGTGGATCACCGGTGACGACGTCGACTGGCCGTACGCGTTTCGCAACATCTGTGACCACCTGGCGCTCGACGCGAATGCTTTCCGGGAGCGACTCGCTCGCTGGCAGGCGCGGCGACTCGCGGCCACCGATGGCATGGACCCTTTCCGCTTTCCGTTCGTGCGCCAAATGGTGGGCGCGCCGCGCCTCCCCTACCGCCGCTGGCGCGATCGCCGAAGCCCGACTCCGGTCGTCACGGGCCCGCGGGATGCGGCCCCGAGCCTCTCGCGGGGTTGACAGCGGGCCCTCGTCAGTCCATCACTTGCACAGTGGAGCAAGTGAAGAAGTCCAGGCTCGGCCGGTCCCGAATGGAATGCCTTCCGGAAGAGCATCGCGACGATGCGATTCGGCTGGCGCCGACCGATCGGGAGCTGGAGCGCGCCGCCCGGCTGTTTCGTACCCTTGGCGACGTGCCGCGCTTGCGGCTGCTGGCGCAGCTCGCCGCTCAGTCGGCCTGTGTTTCCGAGCTGGCCGCGCCTAGGGAGGAGAACCTCTCTGCGATGTCCCAGCGGCTGCGGATCCTCCGTGCCGAGGATCTCGTGACACGGCAGCGGGACGGTAAACACGTGGTCTACGCGCTCGCCGACGACCATATCGTCGCGCTCCTCGCGAGCGCCCTCGAGCATGTCTCTGAGAAACGTCCAGTCACGCCCCCCCCCTCACCCACGACCCTCGGGTCCAAACGGAAGGAGTCACGACGATGAGCTGCACCACCCATACGAATCACGAGCACCGCCACGGCCAGGGCTGTGGCCACACCGCCATCCGGGAGGGCGGCCACGTCGACTATCTACACGACGGTCACCTCCACGCCCTCCACGACGACCACATCGACGAGCACCAGCTCGCGGTGGGCGTTGCCAATCCGGCCGGCTGCACGCCGCAGCACGCGTGCGGTGGTCATGACGCGGCCCATCGGCACGCGCCCGGAGACTCGCACGAAGCCATGCCGCACGGCGATCACGTCGACTACCTGGTCGGCGACCATCTCCATCATCCGCATGGCGATCACTGCGACGACCACGGTCTCGTATCGGTGGCGTAGCGACCGTTCCTCACGGGCAGCCGGCGGTCGGCCGAAACGCACCACTCATTAGAATGGGAGTTGTGCGCGCCGGCCGGCCGTGGATCGGCTGGTGGCCATGCGCGACCCAACCTCGCCGCTGACGTCCGACGACCGGGCGGGGTGTCGGCACCTGGCCCGAGAGCGGCGGATCATCATCGTCACGGTGTTTGCGGCGATGATGATGGTCGGGGAAATCGCGGGCGGGATCGCCTACGGCTCGATGGCGCTTCTGGCGGACGGGCTCCACATGGTTTCGCACTCCGCGGCACTCGGAATCTCCGTATTCGCGTATGCCTATGCGCGCCGCTTTGCGAGCGACGAGCGGTTCGTTTTTGGAACCGGGAAGGCCAATGCGCTCGGGGGTTTTTGCGGAGCGATCATTCTCGGGGGCATTGCGGCGCTGATGACTGTGGAGAGCGTCCGGCGCTGTTTCGATCCCGTTGCCGTCGCTTTCGATCACGCAATCCTGGTCGCGACGCTCGGCCTGGTCGTCAACACAGTGAGCGCCCGCGTGCTCGACATCGATATCGAAGGGGATGCCGATCACAATCTCCGGTCGGCGTACCTCCATGTGCTCGCCGCCGCCGTCACCTCGCTGCTGGCGATTCTCGGATTGGTAGCCGGCAAGTTTCTGGGACTCGTCTAAATGGATCTTTTGGCGGGTGTCGCCGGCGCGATCGTCGTCGCGCATTGGTCGTGGGGGTTGCTGCGATCCGCGGCCGCGGTGCTGCTCGATCGCGAGGCGCCGTTGCAACTGCATGCGGCGATTCGCGCGGCGCTGGAGACGGACGATACCCGCCCCCACGACCTCCACGTCTGGTCGGTCGGTCCGAACCGATATGCCGTGACCCTCGTGGTCGCGACGTCTTCAGGTCGCTCGGCGGCGGAGTACCGAGCACTACTTCCCGCGAGCGTCGGCCTCACGCACGTGACCGTGGAGGTTCATGGTCATCCGGAGGCGGCGCTCGTCTCGCCCACCGCGAGGCCCAGCGCGCACCACGCGGCATGATGCTCACGCGCCCGGGGAGACCTATCGGCGCGGCGACGGCGGTATGGACGCGCCCGAGGTCGACGTGCAGATGGTGCGCTGACTCGCGAAACCGAAGCTCGCGGACGCCGGTGAAGCAATCGGCGTACGCCGCCGGCAGCAGCGTCGCGCTACCGCATGGAACCAACTCGGCGAGGGTACCATGTTCCCAACGCCCGCATACGATCGTCGTGGTTTCGTCAGCCAACCATTCGGAGACGACGCCGTGCATGAACTGCACGCGGCGCTCGAGCGCGTCCTGCCCATCGCGTGACGAGCTCACGGAGCCGCCCATCGGTGTAGCCCGAACGGAGGTGTGAAGAGATGGAGCGGATCGAGATACGAATGAGGGTACATGGCCACGGCGCGGTCGAGATCATAGGTAGAGAGGCCTGCACCAAATGGCGACGGCATCTCGACGAATGGTCATTGAGCCGAGTTGGGATCGAAGGGTGACCACGAATCGCAAGTGCAAGATCGGGCCGTCTACGCTAACCCGGGTGCGGCGGCGCAAACGGGCGGCGATCATCAGTGTCGTTTTCGGAGGATCCTGCGATGAGAAAGCCGAGAATCGTATTTCGTCATTTCTCTGGAACGGGTCCGCTTTCGATCTACTGGTACGACGGGCCGTACGGCGACGCGATCGAGGCGACCAATGGGCGCGGCGTCGCCTGGCTCGCCCCCAATGGTGAGTTGCTCGGTGTCGAGTTCGATGAAGTCGCGTGGGGAAGTGACGAACAGGCTCTCGATCTCGTGAACGGTGACCACGTGAGCCTACGCGTCACGCGTGGCAAGGTCGGTGTGCGCCTCAGGCACTCCCGACGAAAATCCACGGCCGCTTGATCCTGCATGCCGCGTGACCTGCCGGCCTGACGCCGGTCAGAGCCGCAGCAGCTCGTCGCGCAGCAGGCGGGACTGAATTCGGCTGACCGGCAGCTGGCGGTTGTCGGTCGTGACGACGACGAACGTGCCACCCGGCATGGAGCTCACGCGCGCAATCGCCGCGACGTTCACCAGCGAGCCGCGACTCAGGCGGACGAAGCGTCCGGGCTGGAATCGCGCCTCCAGATCTTTCAGGCGATACGAGAGCACATAGCGAGCGCCGGCCACGGTGGTGAGGTGCAACAGCTCCCCTTCCGCGATCACCGACACGACGTCGGCGACGGGAATCAGATAGATCTCCTGACGATGGCGGACCGGGATCCGTTCGAGGTAGCGGCCTGGTGCGATCGCCTCCGGGGCGAGTGGAAGATCGCCGAGGTGGGGATCGCCGGCCGCCAAGCGTTCGCGCGCGCGCTGCAGCGTCGTCTCCAGCCGCGCCCGCGTCACGGGTTTCAAGAGGTAGTCGAGCGCGTCGACGGCAAAGGCTCGCACCGCGTACGATTCGTGCGCAGTCACGAACGCGACCAGCGGCGCATGCGCCCGATCGAGTGCACTGGCGGCTGTCAGACCGTCGATCTCGGGCATCTCGAGATCGAGAAGGGCGAGGTCGGGATGAAGGCGGTCGATGAGGGCGATCGCCTCCGTTCCGTCCGCCGCCTCGCCAACCAACTCGGCATCGGGGCACGAGCGCAGGACCGCCGCCAGAAAATGACGCGCCGGCCGCTCGTCGTCGGCGATCACGACCCGCAAGACGTCACTCATGCGAAGCTCCTTTCGCGCGGAGGGGCTGGGATTCGATGGCGAGTGAGCGCCGGGACGACGAGCTCGGCCTCGGTGCCGCCGCCAGGCAAGGGGCGGATCGTCAGGATGGCGTCGCTCCCGTAGTGGCAGGCGAGGCGCCGCTCGACGAGCGAGAGCCCGAGTCCCGCACCCGGGGCCGGCCGCAGATCGCTCCGGCGCGGTCCGGCGCCGGTGTCGCGGACGGCAACCCGCAACGTCGTCCGCCCATCGTCATCCCTCGCGAGGTATGCCGTGATCGACACCGCGCCCCCCTGCCGGTTGGCGGCGATCGCGTGCTTGATGGCGTTCTCGACGAGCGGTTGGACGACGAGGCTCGGCAGCGTGAAGCGCCGGAGCTCCGCCGGGACGTCGACCGTGACCGCCAAGCGCTCCTCGAAGCGCGCCCGCTCGATGGCAAGGTGGGCTTCGGCGATCTCGAGCTCCTCGCCGAGCGTGGCGAGATGGTCGGCCGAGTGCTGGAGCACGGCGCGGAGCAGCGCGGTGAGTTGCAGGAGGGTCTCGAGGGCGCGCGCCGGCGCTGAGGCGATCAGGTAGCCGATCGTCGTGAGGGCATTGAAGAGAAAGTGGGGGTTCAACTGTGCCTGGAGCGCGTGCAGCTCGGCCTGGACCGCGAGGGTTCGGATGTTCTGCTCGCGCAGGGTCTGCTCGCAGCGTTCGTGGGTTACTCGGAGCGCGTCGATGCGGCGCGCCGCCATCAGGGCGACGGCATCGAGCATCGCGCAATCGTCGGAAAGCAGGCGCCGGCCGCCGGTGAGCGAGCCGATCGCGAGCAGGTGGTAGGGTCCTTCGGTCGTCGGGATCGTGAGGACGGTCTCGAAGGTGCGCCGTGGCGGCGAGTCGTCCGCGTCTTGGGGGATCTCCGTCGCGCGCCAGTGAATTTCTTGGGTCGTGAGCGCCGGACGGAGGATGGCGCACACTTCGTCCAGGATCTCCGCGGCTGATTCACGGGCCGCGACGACACCCGCGATGTCGCGTCAGAGGGTCTGGTAGTTGGTTCGTCGCAACAGGAAGGTATCGACGAGCCAGGCGCAGCCTCGCTGCATTGCGGGGAAGGCGAGTGCGGTGCTGATCCAGAGGGCGATCAGCCCGCCGACGGCCCACGCATCGGAGCCGCTGGCCGTGGAGGGCGATGTGAGCATGGGCGCGGCGACGCCGAGACAGAGAGCGCTACTGACCGCGACCAGGGTGAGCAGCGTGAGCGCCCGTTTCAAAAAGATGTCGGCGAGGGCGAAGCGATAGTCCTCATAGAGAATTGCGAAAGCGAGCGGCATGGATGCGTGGTGGCCGAAGAGGGTGAGAAGCCAGGATTCCCCTCCTTGATGATGGCTCCAGTGCAGCGCCGTGATGGCGAAGACGGCGAGGGTCGCGGTCGCGAGCGCGCGCCGCCGCCGGCCACGGCGCGCCAGCAGGCCGAGCAGGACCAGAATCGTACCGAAGCCGATGGTGAGCAGTCTGAGCGCGACTGGGGTGAGCTCGAAGGTCGCGGTGGTGGCGGCCAACCCATGCAAGACCGCGGCAACCACCCCGAGCGCGTAGCCGAGGGCGGTGACGGCGAGCGCCGATGGGTCGCGCGGCCAGGGCCAGGCCTCGCGCAGCGCCGAGTGCACGACGACCGCCGGCAGCAACCCGAGGGCCGCGAAGCCGAAGGCCATGAGTGCGATCGGCGGGGCGCCGAAGCCGAGCCCGCGGCCGCTCAGCGCCGCGAGCGCGCTCGCGTTCCATAGGAGACCGAGGACCGCGGCGGCGAGCGGCAGCCGGTCGATAGCCGCCCCCCTCGTCCACGCCTCGCGGGCAGCGCGCGTCGCCACCACGAGGAGCAGGGCGTAGAGCGCCCCGCCGGTGAGAAATCCCAGTACGTCGACGAGGGTGGCGAGCTCCGGGCGATTCATCCGAGGTCCGTTTCAGCCATGGCAGGCTCGGCAAGCGGCCGAGCTGACGTAGCCGCCGTCGTCGTTCTGTCGAGGAAGGTCGTCGGCGTCGGCCGCGGCGGATGCCACGACCGACGCCATCAGCATCACCACGAGCAGGCCGCGATCAATCCTTCGCATCGAGCTTGCTCTCGGTGTTGTGACTCGTCACACCGAGAACGGTTGCGAAGCAGATGCCGTTGCTGCCCTGGAGCTGGGCCGTGAGCGGGAGCAGCGCCGCGGGAAGGGGCATGGGCGGGAGATCGAGGTTCGATCCCTTGCCCTTCAGCGTGACCGACGTCTTGCCGGCCTTCAGGCCCGCTTTGAGCTGGAGCTGGTGCATGCCGTCCGGCGTCAGCTCCTTGTCCGCGTAGGTGAACGACGTCTTCGCCGCCTTCCAGCAGGGCTTGGTCGCGCAAAGGCCGCCCGCCGGAATCTCGGCGCTGGCCGACAACGCGCCGGTCGCGTCATACACGCAGAACGCGTAGCGAGTCGTGCCGAGCGGGTCACCGAATTCGGCCTTGGTGGTGATGGGCCCCTTTGCGAGCTTCCACTGCAGCGTGTCTTTCGCATCGTTGCTCTTGTTGCCGATGCGGAGGCTCGACTTGACGGCAACGACGGGTACGCGGCAGCCCGCCAGCGGTGTCGCCGCGCAAAGCGGGGCGGCCGTCGGCGTCGCGGTTGGGCTGGCGGTCGGCACGGGGGTCGGGGTTGCCGTCGGTCCGGGTGCGGTGAGGGTCGGCGTCGACGTGGTGCTAGGGGTCGGCGTCGGCGAGACCGTCGCGGTGGGTGTGCCGGTCGATGTCGGGGTGGCGGTTGGCGCGGGGGTGACGTTGGTCAGCACCACGGCGTAGCTCTGCGACGCGGTGAACGACCCCGAGGTGGTCGTGAGCCGGAAGACCAGATCGTAGTCGCCGAAAACGCCGTTCGGGAGCGAGAGGGTCCAGGTCGGATGGTGATGGAGGCCGTCGGGAGCAGCGGTGGTGTAGGTGCCGAGTACCGCCGCCTCGTTCAGCGTGTCGAGCACGGTGCTGCGCACCTTCACCGAGGCGCCGGGGTCGAAGGAGATCAGCTGCACGGAGACCTGGGTGTTGTTGTTGAGGACGAAGAAGCCGCCGCCGTCGGCCAGGATCGCGTCGAAGCCAGGATCGGTGTTGGTGTAGACGGTCGTGCCGCCGATGGTGAGGCTCGGGGCGAGCTGGAACTTGACGCTGAAGTCGTACTGGATCGAGAGCGCGCCGCCGTTGTTGGTGGTGAAACCGACCAGCATGTCGCCGGCATGTTGGGCCGCCGCCGGTCCGCTGCAGGCGAGCAAGAGGGCGATCGTGAGTAGTCCTCGTCGAGCGTTTGCGCCGCGGCGCGAATCGTATCGATGCATGGTCGTTCCTCCGTCCGTCATTCGAGATCGAAACACTGGAGATTCGCCGCGAGCCCGGCGGCCGCGCGCAGCACGTTGACGCCGTCGGTCACGGTGACCGCGCCGTTGCCGTCGACGTCGCAGGGTGCCGGGTCAGTGCAGGCGCTGCTGAGCCCGGCGGCGGCCCGCAACACGTTCACCCCATCCGTCACGGTGATCCGGCCGCTGGCATCGGCGTCGCCGCAGAGCCGCCCCTCTCCCGGTGTCGCGGTCGGCGCCGGTGTCGGGGTGGTCGTGGCATCGAGCGCCGGGGTTGGCGTGGCGGTCGCCGGCCCACCTTCGATGTTGGTGATGATCGCCGCGTAGGTCAGGGACGCCGCGTAGGTGCCGGAGTCGGCCGTCAGGCGGAACGCCACGGGAAAGTCCCCGCTCGCCCCCTGCTGGAGAATAAGCTGCCACTGCGGATGGGTGTGGATAGTGGGCATGGTGCCGATCACCGCGCGGTCGCCGACGCCGTCGAGGGTCGTGCCGTCGATTTGCATCTGGGCGCCATCGGCGATCGCGGTGATCTCGACCGTCACGGTCGTGCCGCTCGCCAAGGGGAACGCTCCCGACCCGGCCTGGAGCACGACGTCGAACCCGGGATCGGTGGTGCTGAAGAACCCGGGGATCACGTTCGGGGTGGCGAGGATCTTCGCGCCGAAGTCGTAGTCGATCACGAGGGCTCCGCCGCCCGCCGCGCTCGAGCCGACCAGCATGTCGCCCGCGTGCTGCGCCTGCGCCGGGGTTGTCCACAGGGCCACTAGCAACGCTGCGATACGAAAGGTGAGGAGTGTACGCATGGATGGGTCTCCTTCGGAATCGGTGGGCCCCGCCTCGCAGGCGGAGCCCACCTCGCCTGTCCTACGACTTGATGCGGCTACTCCTCTGCGTGCCCGGCTGCGGGCGTGAGGCACGCGAAGGATTCATCCACCGGGTTGCCGCCGACGATGATCTCGGCGAGCAGTCCCTGCGCTCCCGGATACGAGGCGCTGATCATCTCCTCGACCCGGCAACCGATGAAGCTCACGTGCGACGCGATCGACTCGGCGTTCATGTCGGCCGAGCCGCTCGGACCGCACTTGCCGGCGATCTTGCTGTTGGCTTTCACCCCCACCTTGGCGACGGCGTCGAGGAGCTTCTGCCCGCACGCCGCATTCGCCTTGGCTTCCGCGGCCGTGACGTCCTGACCCGTCGCCTCGAGCGCCTCGACCACCTGGAATACGTCGAGGCACTTCGCCATCGCCTGGTACTTCGCGGCGAGAAAGCCCTTGATCTCCTTGCCGACCGTCTTCTGGCACGCGACGCTGTCCTTGTCGTAGGCGCCGGCGTCGTACTCGATCGGGGCGAGATGCCCGTTCGAGAGCTTCATGGTGTAGCTCGCCGACTGGGAATAGAGGCCCGAGGTCGTCGTGAGCTTGAACGCGATCGAGCCTTCGCCGAACTCGCCCGGGGCCAGCATGAGCAACAACTGGAACTCCGGGTGTTGGTGCGGGTCGTTCGGCGGCCCGGCGCCGGTGGTGCCGAGCACCACCGACTCGCCGACGGTGTCGAGGAGCGTCCCGTTTAGATTCATCGCGGTCTTCCCCGGCTCGAGCGCGGTGATTTCGACGCGGAGCTCGATGCCGGTGTCGAGTACGTACAGGCTCTCGAGCGGCTCGTCGGTTTCGAGGCTATCGAACCCGGGATCGGTGGCGGTGTAGACGCTGGTGCCGCTGATCTCTGTCAGGAAGCTGACGGGTACGACGGTAGCGAAGTCGAACTCGATGGCGAGGTCGCCGCCGCCGTCGGCGGTGGAGGCGAGAATCATGTCGCCAGCGTGTTGCGCGTGCGCCGGTGATCCGGCGCTGCCGAGCCAAAGGGCCGCGGCAACCGCGAGCCCGAGAATGTTTGATTTCATCGTGAGCATCCTTCCGTAGGTTCTTGGGCGCACGAATCTCGTGCGCCGAGTGATCGTCGTCAGTGGTGCCGGTTGTGGTGGCGAGGGAGTGCGACGACTAGGAAGGTGGCCCGCGGCTCCGCGACACGACGACGACCCGAGGCAGATCGCAAGGCGTGTCCGTAGGGGCGAGCGTCGTGACCAGGAAGGTGGCAATGAAGACCGGCGTCGAAGCGAGTACGGCGGGACTATGACGGGCGAGATGGCAGCTCGCGCATGCCGAGGACGTGTTGCCGTGTGCGTAGGCGTGGGCGGGTGCCAGGACGACGAACGCGAGGAACGCCGCTGCAACCGCGCCCGCGAGTACGGGCCGGCGCTGGTGCGCGGTTCGTGATGGGCGCTGCGTGGTCACGAGCGGCCTATTCCTCCTCGGCCTCGAAGGTCGGTGCGAGGATCAGCGTGTACTCGTCCGAGTCGGCGTACGGAATGGGTGCGGTCGCCTTGAACGTGATCGTGCGCGGCCCGAGCTCGGCGCCTTCCGGCAGCACGACCTGCCATTCGGGGTGGATGTGGACGTCGGGAAAGACGCCGAGCACGGCCGACTCGCCGACGGCGTCGGCGATCGCGCCCCGGAGCTTCAGGGACACGCCCGGATCGATCGCGGTCACCACGATGGTGATCGCGGTGCCGTCGGCGACGACGAAAAAGCTCGACTCATCCGCCAAGATGGGGTTGAACCCGGGATCGACGGCTACGAAGAGATTGGTGCCGCTGGCGCTGACGCTCAGTGGGGCGGCGACTTCTCGGCCGAAGTCGTAGTCGACGCGGAGGACCCCGCTGCCCGCGGCGTCGGCGCCGAGGAACATGTCGAAATCGCGATCGGCGCCGCGTCCGAAGCCTTTGGGCTTGTCCCCGGGACCACAGCCTGCGAGCACAACCAGCACCAGCAGCACGCCGACACGGCCAAACGTCATTCTTCCTGCGAGCTTCATGGAACGGATCCTCCCGAGCGTGCGTCATCACGATGGCGACACGCTCACACGATGGGTTCGACGACGACGACACGTTCGGAATTGGTGCGCCGAATGCGCTCCAACCCCGTCCATCCACGGTCGGTGGACGGATTTTTCTCGCGCGCAACTACGCGGCGAGCGTACGAGTGGTCAGTCGAGTGCGGGAGGACCGCGGAGACAGGGGCGAGCGAGGTGCACCAGTTGTGGGCTCGTCGCGCTGGGTGTCAGGCTGCACGGGGTGATGATCAGGGTCGCAATGGCTGCCGTCGTCACGACCGAACGTACGGGTGCGGCGTGGACGGCGATGCAGGTCGCACACTCCGTCGATCCCGCCGGGTCGTGCGCATAGGCATGAGCCGCGCCAAACGTCGCCAGCACGAGCAGTGCGGTGAGGACGAAGGCGGTGACCGTGCGTTGCGTGAGCCTGGCGCTGAACATGGGACCATCGGCCGTCTACATGCTCGCGAGGAACGCCGTCAAGCAGCTTTCGTGTCGGTTGCGAAAACTTCAAGGTTGGCGTGCGACGAGCCTCGGACGACACGAACGCGGTTGCCACGGCGCAATGCCCCTGGTATGCGGCGACCGCTGTCGATCGTCGAACGCGCATGAGCTCTCGCTTCCAATCCACTGCCCGCACGCATGCCGTCATTCTGGTGGCGGTGTTCGCGCTGCTCGGCCAGGCGCTCTTCCCGCACATCCATGCGTGGCAGGCGGGCGATCACGGGGCTGCGTTCGTCGACCAGTCCATCGGCCACGGCGAGCGGCTTACCTCCGCAACGCACGAGGCCGACCACGAGCGGGCGGCGTGTCCCACCTGCCAGGCATTGGCGCAGAGCCGGCAGGTGGTCGCCGCGCCGCGCCCGCTCACGCTCACGTTCGTGCCGGTCCGCGTCGCTGATCCCGCGTCGCGGGCCGATGCGTTGGCGTCGCGCGAGCACGCCGCACCCTCCGCACCCCGCGCACCTCCCGTCTCCGCCTAGCGGCATTTCGAGCCCGGTTGCGGCACCGCGTGACGTTCGTTGCGCGGAGGGCGTTCGCCCGTCGTCGCAGCCGACGCATGCCTTGGGGAGCGCGCCGGTACTACGCCGGCACGCGCGATCGTTTGCGGAGCGAATCATGAGACGTCGAGTTCGAAAGAGTTGGACCGTCATCGCCGTGTCGGTGCTGACGTGGGTGGCACTGGGAGCGTCGGGGGTGGGTCTTGCCGACGACAGCGGCGAGATGGAGGCGCTGAAGCGCCAGGTGGAGGGGCTCCGTCGGAGCGACGCGGAGAAGACGCGCCAGCTCGAGGAGCTGAAGCAGCTCGTCGAGAAGCTCGTCGCCCGCGAACCCGCGAAGAGTGCCGCGCCGGCGGCGACGGCTCCGGCCGCGCGAGTTGCTGCGCCCGGCGCTCCCGCGGGCGAGTCGCCGCTGGACCGCGCGATCCGCGAGGCCGAAGCCGGCGTGCGGCCCTCCACGGCAACGGCGCCCGCCAAGGCGCCGGCCCCGTCCGCGGCGGGCGCGCTTGCGACGACCACGGGTCCCGCCGCGCTCGACGACCAGCTCCGCGATCTCGCCCGACAGGGAACGCAGGTCGTCACCGGCTCGGCGAGCGATCGGGCCGCGCGCGGTCTCGGTCCGACGGAGCAACCTTCGCTCTTCTCGCGGCGGATCGGCCAGGCCGAGCTCAGGTTGATCGACATCTCGATGGACATCCTGTCGGTCGGGGGATGGTCGACCGCCGACGATGCCGAGATTTCCCAGCTGCAGAGTGGCGCCCACGACCCCAAGCGTCGGGGCTTCACGTTGCAGCAGGCCGAGCTGTCGCTGTCCGGCGCCGTCGACCCCTACTTCACCGGCGAGCTGCATGTCGTCGCCACCACGGGCGGGCTCGAGCTCGAGGAAGCATTCTTGACGACGACGCGACTGCCGACCGGGCTGCAGATCGAGGCCGGCTATTTCTTCACCGAGTTCGGTCGCATCAATCCCGTGCATCCGCATGCATGGGATTGGATCGATCAGCCGGTGATCCTCAGCCGGCTGCTGGGGTCCGAAGGGCTCCGGACGACGGGGGCACGGGCGGCATGGTTGCTGCCGACTCCCTGGTTCAGCGAGGTGCACTTCGGGGTGCAGAACGCCAACGACGGCGAGTTGACGCTGAGCTTCCTGAACGCCGAAGAGGCGATCGGCGGCCGCCCCGCGGTGAAGCAACGGACCTCGAACCCTTCCGATCTGCTGTATCTCACGCGTCTCAATAGCTCGGTCGATTTCACGAACGCGCTGACCGGCATTCTCGGGTTCTCGGGCCTCTTTGGTCCGAACTCTTCGGGCGACGACGCGCGCACGTACATCTACGGCCTCGACCTCACGATGCAGTGGCAGCCGGCGAACAGTCAGCGCGGCTGGCCCTTTCTCGCCTGGCAGACCGAGCTCATGAGACGCGACTACACGGCCGACCATTTCCTGGCCGGCACGACGGCGGGCAGTGACGGCGGCGGGCACTCGCACGGTGAGGAAGCGCCGGCGGAGGACGAAGACGAGTTCAGCGAAGACATCTCTGGGGGGCTGCTCCGCGATTGGGGCCTCTACACGCAGCTCCTCTGGGGCTTCCAATGGCAGTGGGCGGCAGGCCTGCGTTACGAGTACGCGAATGGCTCGGGCGCGAGCCTGCCCGACGGTCGCGGCGCGGACTTCCTGCGCAACGATCGCCACCGCGTCTCACCGCTGCTGATCTGGCAGCCGTCGGAGTTCTCGCGCTTCCGGCTCCAGTACAACTTCGACCACGCGCAGGGCGTGCCGGTGGATGATGCCCACTCGGTCTGGTTCGGGATGGAGATCCTCTACGGCGCCCATCCGGCTCACAACTTCTGATCGCGAGGAGAGACGACGATGACAAAGACCACGTTTGGAGCCTTCCTGCTATTCGCGCTCACGATGTTCCCGGGGGCCGTCGCGGCGGCCGAGCCGCCGCTGAAAGTCTGCGCCACCGTGCCCGAGCTCGGCGCCCTTGCAGGTGAGATCGGCGGCGATCATGTGCAGCTGAGCGTGATCGCGAAGCCCACTGAAGACCCGCACTTCACACCCGCCCGGCCGAGCCAGATCAAAGCGGTCAGCGAATGCGACCTCTATCTCCGGATGGGCCTCGAGCTCGAGGCTGGGTGGGAAGGGCAGCTCCTCAACAACTCCCGCAACACCAAGGTCGTGCCCGGCGGCCAAGGGTTCGTCGACGCGTCCACGGCGATCGTGCCCATGGAGGTGCCGGTGATCCCGGTCGACCGCTCGATGGGCGACGTCCACGGCCAGGGCAACCCGCACTATCTCACGGACCCGTTGAACGGTCTCCGCGTCGCGCGCCTCTTGCGTGACAAGCTCGCGCAGTTCCGGCCGGGCGAGGCGGCGTTCCTCGACGGCCGGCTCGCCGACTTCCAGCGTCGGCTCGACGTGGCACTCGTCGGCGCCACGCTCGCCGGGAAGTACGAAGCCGAGAAGCTCGCGACCCTCGCCGAATACGGCAAGCTCGGCGCGTTCCTGAAACAGCAGGGCGACTACGAGCAGCTCGGCGGCTGGTTGAAGCTCACCGAGCCCTTCTACGGGACGAAGGTCATCGACGATCACCCGATGTGGCCGTATTTCGCGCGCCGCTTCGGGCTCGTGGTGGTGGGGCATCTCGAGCCACGCCCGGGTTTTCCGCCCACCACCAAGCATCTCGGCGACCTGGTCACGCTCATGAAGAACGAGCGTGTGCCGCTGGTGCTGGCGTCGGCCTACTACGATCCCCGCCACGCGCGCTTCATCGCCGAGGCGACGGGGGCCAAAGTGCTGGCGATGGCGAACCAGACGGGGGCGCGGCCGGGCACGGAGGCCTATATCGACTTTGTCGACTACAACGTCCGGCAGGTGGCGGACGCGCTCCGTCGCTGACGCACCCGTGGGGCTCGGGACCGGGCCGGGGCTGCGGTGCTCGGGGGCGCGGGCGTGGTGAATGACGGGCGGAGTGACGCGGCCGCCGGCTGCGGGCTCGCGCGCGGGGCCGCCGCCGTGTCGACGTATGCGGGGGCGGTGCCGTGCGCGCTCTTTCTCGCGTCCGGCTTCGCGAGCCTCGTGTACGAGGTGCTGTGGCTCCGTGCGCTCGGCGTGCTCTTCGGGCAGACGGCTGCGGCGGCGGGTCTAACGCTCGCCGTCTTCCTCGGCGGCATGGCGCTCGGCGCCGAGCTCGGCGGACGGCGCCGGGCGACGCTCCGCACCTACGCCGGGCTCGAGCTCGCGATCGGCGTTACGGCGCTCGCGTCGGTCGCCCTGCTCGAGGCGGGGCGTGGGTTGTCTCCCGGCGCGCTCGCGTGGCTTGGCGCGCGGTTCCCGGGGCAGCTCGTGTTGGCGCTCGGCCTCGTCGGGCCGAGCGCAGTGCTGATCGGCGCGACGCTGCCGGTCATGGTGCAGGCGGTCGCGCCGATGCGCGGCGACCTTGGGCGCGCTACGAGCATGCTCTATGCCGCCAACACGCTCGGCGCCGCCTTGGGGGCGCTCGCTGCCGGCTTCACGCTCGTGCCCGTTCTCGGTGTTCGGGGCGCCTACGGTGCCGCGATGGCGGTGAACGCGCTCGTCGCGGCGGCGGCGTTCGCGGTCGCGCGGCGAGAGGAGGAAGGCTCGCCCGTGGCGCCGGACGTCATCCGCGCGGCGCCGGTCGAACCGAACGCCGGTGGCGCTGCTGCCGCGCTGGCTGCACCCGGCGCCGGTGGCGCTGGTGCGGGACTGGTCGCATCGGTGTCCTCCGCGGCGCGTGCCGACCTCTTCACGGCGGTCGCCTTTGCGTCGGGCTTCGCCGTCCTCGCGCTCGAGGTGCTGTGGACGCGCATGCTCGCGCAGGTGCTCCACAACTCCGTCCACTCGTTTGCCGCCATCCTCGCGACCGTCCTCCTCGCCCTCGCGGTGGGGGCACTCGTCGCAGGTGCGTGCGGCCGGCTCGTTGCACGTCCCGAGCGCGTGCTCGCCGCGCTCCTCTTGGCGAGCGGCATCAGCGTCGCCGTCACGCCTCCCCTCTTCGTCTGGTGGACCGACGGACTGGCGAAGCTCGGCGGTGACCGCGGCTGGGCGGGCTATCTCGGCTCTGTTGGCGCGACGGTCGCGGTTGTGACCGCCGGACCGGCGATCGCCGCGGGTGCGGTGTTTCCGTTCCTCCTGCGGGTCGCGGAGGCTGGCCGGGACGGGATCGGCCGCGTCGTCGGGCGGCTCGCCGCCGTCAACACGGCGGGCGCGATCGCGGGGTCCCTGGCCGCGGGCTTCCTACTCCCCGGGACCGTCGGGCTGTGGGCGAGCATCCGTGCGGTCGCCGTCCTCTATCTGCTGCTCGCGCTTGTCGTCCCGGATCGCGGGACGGGCGGCCGCCTGCTGCGGGTTGCCGCCGGCGCCGTGCTCTTGCTCCTCGTCTCGGTCGCCGATCCCGCCCGTCTCCCGATCGTCGCGCTCGACCCCGCGAAGGGCGAGCGTCTCGTCGAGGTCGTCGAGGGTTCCGCCGGCATCGTGAGCGTCGTCGAGCGCCGGGACGATCTCCGGCTCAAGGTCGACAACCACTACTCGCTCGGTGGCAGCGCCGGACGCGCGCTCGAAGGCGTGCAGGCGGACCTGCCGCTCGCGCTCGCGGCGCGTGCCCGATCCGTGTACTTCCTCGGCGTGGGGACGGGCATCACGGCTGGGGCGGCGCTGCGCCATCCGGTCGAGCAGGTGACGGCGGTCGAGCTGATCCCGGAGGTCCTGACGGCAGCGCGTCGCCACTTCGCACCCTTCATCGGCGGTCTGTTCGAGGACCCGCGCGTGACACTCGTCACGGCCGACGGCCGGCAGCACCTCGCCGCGTCGGACGCGCGCTTCGACGTCGTCGTGAGCGACCTCTTCGTACCCTGGCAGGCGGGCGCCGCGAGCCTCTACAGCCGCGAGCATTTCGCGACCGTGCGGGCGCATCTCGCCGACGGCGGGCTCTTCGCGCAGTGGCTGCCGCTCTACCAGGTGTCCGAGCGCGAGCTCGCGATCGTCGCGCGCACCATGCTCGAGGTCTTCCCGCAGGTGACGCTCTGGCGCGGCGACTTCCAGCCCGACCACCCGATCGTGGCCCTCGTCGGTCAAGAGGCCGGCGCCGCGCTCGACCCCGAGACCCTCGCCGCGAACGTCCACCGTATCGCCGGCAGCGCCCGGATGGATGAGCGCACGGCGGTCGCCTTCACGGCGCTCACGTACGCCGGCAATCTTTCGCTGAACGAGGAGATCTTTCGCGCCGCCCCGGTGAATACCGACGACCGGCCCGTGCTCGAGGATCTGGCGCCGCGCACCCACCGCGACGCCGTCGCCGGCCGCGCGGGCTGGCTCACGCTCGGCGCGCTCGACGCCTTCTACGCCCGGCTCTTCGCGCGCGTTCCTCCCGAGGACGATCCCTATCTCGCCCGTCTCACGCCCGAGCAGATCGCGTGGGTGCGCGCCGGCGCAAGCCTCCACCGCGCCTTCACCTGGCAGCACGTTGGTCGCGCCGAGGAAGCCGCACCGTTGGTCGAGCGGTTTCGGGAGGCGGTGCCGTGGGACGTCTACACCGCGTTCCGCGAGCGGATCGCGCTCCTGCCATGACGCCGGCCGGTGACGTCTTGATCCGAGCCGAGGGACTCGCGCTGGGCTACGGCCGCGAGCCGGTGCTCCGCGGCGTCGACCTCGCCGTGCACCCCGGCGAGCACTGGTTTCTGGTCGGCCCGAACGGGGCCGGCAAGAGCACCTTCGTGCGCGCGCTCTTCGGCATGGTCGCGGTGGCGGCGGGGCGGCTCTGGATCGATCCCGTCCGAGCCGGCCGGGCGCGGTTCGGCTTCGTGCCGCAGCGCTGGACCCTGAACGCGTCCCTCCCCGCGACCATCCGCGAGCTGGTCGTGCTCGGCCTGGTGGGACTTCGCCTTGACAGGACCGCGCGAGCCGCGCGTGTCGCGCGGGCGCTCGAGGAGGTCGGCCTCGGCGGCCGCGAGCGCCACGACTTCTGGAGCCTCTCGGGCGGGCAGCGCCAGCGGGTCCTGGTGGCGCGCGCGCTCGTGCGAGAGCCGTCGGTGCTCGTGCTCGACGAGCCCGAGGGCGGGCTCGACCTCGCCGCGGAGCAGCGGCTACTCGATCTCTTGCGCGACGTCCGGCATGCGCGCGGCGTCACCGTGCTGCACGTCTCGCACGATCTCGCGAGCGTCCGTCGCTACGCGACGCACGTGGCGCTCTTCGCCGAGGGCACGGTGCGGAGCGGGCCGGTCGGCGTCGTCCTGACGCGCGCCAATCTCGAACGGGCCTACGGCGTCGCGCCGGCCGCGTTCGCGGAGTTGGTCCCGTGATCGAGAGTTTCCTCGCTTCGTGGCCGCTCTTTGCGAACGCCTATCTCTCGGGGTGGCTGATCGCGCTCCTGCTTGGCCTCCTTGGGGTCGTGGTCGTGACCCGCGACCAGATCTTTCTCGGCGCCGCCGTCTCGCAGGCGTCAGTGCTCGGTATCGCCGTCGCCATCTGCGTCGGCGGATTGCCTGCCCTCGCCGAGTGCGCGTGGTGCAATGACGATTGGACCCACACCGTCGCCGGCGGCCTCTTCGCCGTCGGCGGCGCGATCCTCACGGCGACGAGTCAGCTCCGACGCGAGACCCACGAGTCCCTCACCGGTTGGGTGTTCCTGAGCACGGGCAGCGCCGCCATTCTCCTGCTCGCCAACAGCCCCCACGGTATGGACGAGATCAACCGGCTCCTTGCCAGCACCATCATCGGCGCGGGCCCGCTCGACGTTGCCCTCTTCGCCACACTGCTCGCCGTGGTCGTCGGCGCGACGGCCCGCTGCCATGCCCCGCTCCGGCTCTTGCTCGTGGACCGCGAGATGGCGAGCGCCGTCGGCATGCACGTCCGCGCCTGGGACCTCGCCCTCGCCGTCACCCTCGGCCTCGCGATCGGCCTCGCCATCCACGTCTCCGGCGTCGTCTACAGCTTCGGTTGCCTGGTGCTCCCCGCGCTCGTTGCGAAGAACGCCTGCCGCGAGGTCAAACAGATGCTGTGGGTGAGCCCGCTCGTCGCGCTCGCGGCGTCGGTCGTCGGCTTCGTCGTCGCCCACGACCAGGATCTGCCTCCGGGCCAGGCCGCAGTGGGCGTGCTCTGCGCGGCCCTGCTCATCACGTGGGTGCTGCGGCGGCGATAGGCGATCGGCGGGGGGCGCCGAGATTCGCGCACTTTCTTGCCTCGTCCCGTGCAGACGACGGCAACTCCTGCGAATCGTCCGTACGCCCGAGGGCTGGTGTTCAGAGCGATCCAGCGTCCGACGATGAGTGAAGGCCCTTCTGGCGAGGGCGGGACTGAAAGACGTAGTGCGACACGCCCCATTCTTCGCCGCCGCGGTACGCAAAGAGCTCGGCGCAGGCGAGGAAGAACACGCGCCACTGATGCCACCAGCGCCCGGCAGCGGCGGAGCCGTACACGGTTCGGAAGAGCGGCATGATCGCGTCGTGGGCCGCGTCCATCCGCACCAACCAGGCTTCCAGCGTCCGCGCGTAGTGCGTGCCGTGCAGACGCCAGTGTTCCAGCGCGTCGAGGTCGCGATCGATCCGTAGCAGCAGATCGTGCGACGGCATCTGCCCGCCCGTGAAGAAGTGCCGCGCCATCCAGTCGGACGGGCCCTGATCGAGATAGGGATAGGCGAACGTGCGGTGCGTGAAGATGTGGACGAAGAGCAGGCCGTCGGGCACGAGCCAGCCGGCGATGCGCCGGAGCAACAGCTCGTAGTTCCGCATGTGCTCGAACATCTCGACCGAGACGACGCGGTCGAAGGCGGCGCCACCGTGTATTGCGGCCGGGTCGAACGCGTTCATGTCGGCGGTGACGACCGTCAGGTTGGGGTAGCCGCGTGCCTTGGCGGCGGCGTCGATGAAGCGCTTCTGCGAGGCCGAGTTGCTGACGGCCGTGATCGCCGCCTGCGGATAGTGCTCGGCCATCCAGAGCGACAACGACCCCCAGCCACACCCGAGCTCGAGGATGCGTTGGCCGTCGGCGAGGCGGGCCCGCTCGCACGTGAGCGCGAGCATCGCGTCTTCGGCGGCGTCCAGCGTCGCGACGCCGGGCGGCCAGTAGGCGCTCGAATACTTGCGGCGTTTTCCGAGCACACGCACGAAGAACTCCGCCGGGACCTCGTAGTGCTGCGCGTTGGCGTGGGCCGTCGCGAGCGCGATCGGGCCGCGCCGGCATTCCTCGACCCAGGCCAGCAAACGGGCGCGCTGGGCCGCCGCGCCCCCACGGCTCTCCTCGGCCAGACGCGCGGCGAGCACGCGTCGGATGCCGAGTCGGATCGCCCAATCGGGGAGCCATCCGCCCGCGACGAGCCGGCCGACGAGCGAGTCGTCCTCGCGAGTGTCGTCATCCGCCGCCGTCGGCGCTCGTTCGAGCTTCTCCTCCATGCTCACCGGCGGAAGCTCTGCCGGTACGCCTGCGGGCTCGTGCCGACGACGCGCTGAAAACGCTGCCGGAACGTCGCACTCGCGGCGAACCCGACCTCGCCCGCGATGCGCTCGATCCCGATCGTGCTCGTCTCCAATAGATGCTGGGCCCGGCGGATACGGAGGCGGAGGATCCACTGCGCCGGCGTCGTGCCGGTCTGCTCGCGGAAGTGCCGGCTCAGGCTGCGCGTGCTCATGGCCGCGTGGCGCGCGATGCGGCCGATCGAGAGATCCTCGTGATGGTGCTCTTCGAGCCACCGGAGCAGGGACTCGAGCGAGGCCCCGTCGGCGGTCGGGGTCTCGTGGACGATGAACTGGGCCTGGCCACCGGCGCGCTCGAGCGGCATCACCGCCAGACGGGCGGCCTTGGCGGCGATCGCCGCGCCGTGGTCGCGGCGCACGATGTGGAGGCAGAGGTCCATGCCGGCGGCAGCTCCGGCCGACGTCAGGATGCGGCCGTTGTCGACGTAGAGCACGTTCGGGTCGACGTCGATCTTCGGGTAGCGGCGGGCGAGCTCGGCGGCGGCGAGCCAGTGGGTCGTCGCGCGCAAGCCGTCCAAGAGACCGGCGGCGGCGAGCACGAACGCGCCGCTGCAGATCGAGGCGATGCGGGCCCCGTTCGCCGCCGCCGCACGGACCGCGCGGAGGACCCCGTTCGGAATCGGCCGCGACAGGTCCTCGATGCCGGGCACGATGACCGTGTCGGCCAGCGGCACGACGCGCAGCCCGGCGGGGGTCTGCACGCGATACGCGCCGGCGTCGATCGTGCGCGTCAGTCCGCAGACGTGCACGCGATACGGCGCGCTGCCGTCGGCGAGTCGCACCCGGCCGAACACCTCGCAGGGGATCGCCAGATCGAAGGGATTGACGCCATCGAGCGCGACGACGGCGACGGCGTGCGCCGCGGGGGTGTGGGTTTCGGTTGGCACGAAGTCATCGCATCTTGGCGTTTCCGCCACTGGCATGTCCAGCGTCGGCGGGTATGCTCCGCGCCGTGATGGAGGTGACGATGGCGCCCCACGTGGTTCCAACCATGGCCCCGCTCGACTGGGTCATGCCGGTCGTGATCGCGGTCGTGTTCGTCCTGCTCGCGTCGCTGCTCCGTGAGCCGAGCCGCCAGCGCTTCAACGCGATCTTCGTCGCCGGCGCCGGCGCGGCGTACCTGAACGGCGGCTTCGGCGTCTGGGAGTTCCCGTTCACCGTCGTCGCGACCTGGCTCGCCTACCGTGGGCTCGACGAGTACCGCTTCATCGGCATGGCCTGGCTCTGGCACACCATGTGGGACGTCGCCCATCACTTCTGGGGCAACCCGATCGTGTCTTTCCAAGCGACGTCGTCGGCCGGCTGCGCGATCACTGACGCGCTCATCGCGCTCTGGTTCTTCGCCGGCGCGCCGAGCGTCTACGACCTGGTGCGGGGGCGACAATCCCTAACTTTGCGTGAGGTTGCGTAGCACCATCTGCAGAATGCCGCCGTGGCGGAGGTAGTCGATCTCGATCGGACTATCGACGCGCGCGACGGCCTGGAACGCGATCGTCGACCCGTCCGCGCGCTGGGCTTCGACCGGCAGCACGGCCCCCGGCTTCACGTCCGCGATGCCGCGAATCGTGTATACCTCGTGGCCGTCGAGCCCGAGTGTCGTCCGGCTCTCGCCGGGCTTAAATTGCAGCGGCAGCACGCCCATGCCGACGAGATTGCTGCGGTGGATGCGCTCGTAGCTCTCGGCGATCACCGCCTTCACGCCGAGCAGCAGCGTGCCCTTGGCGGCCCAGTCGCGTGAGCTGCCCGAGCCGTATTCCTTGCCCGCGATGATCACGAGCGGCGTGCCGTCGGCCTGATACTTCTCCGAGGCCTCGAAGATCCGCATGTCGGTACCGGTCGGCAGGTACTGGGTCCAGTCGCCTTCCTTGCCGCCGACGAGCTCGTTCCGGAGGCGGACGTTGCCGAACGTGCCGCGCATCATCACCTGGTGATTGCCGCGGCGCGCGCCGAAGCTGTTGAAGTCGCGCGGCTGGACGCCGTGGTCGACGAGGTAGCGGCCGGCCGGGCCGTCCTTCGGGATCGAGCCGGCGGGCGAGATGTGATCGGTCGTGACCGAGTCGCCGAGCATCGCGAGCACGCGCGCTCCGACGACGTCGTGCAACGGCTGCGGCGACGGCGCCAGATTGGCGAAGAAGGGCGGCTCCTGGATGTAGGTGGAGTCGCTTTCCCACGCGTAGCGATTGCCGGCCGGCACGGGCAGCCCCTGCCAGACGGGATCGCCGGTGAAGACCTCGCCGTAGGTTTTCTGGAAAAGCTCGGGCGTGAGCGAGCGGCTGAGCGCCTCGCGGATCTCCTCGCTGGTCGGCCACACGTCTTTCAAGAATACCGGCACGCCGTCGCTGCCGGTGCCGAGCGGCTCGGTGGTGAGGTCGATGTCGACCGTGCCCGCCAGCGCGTACGCGACCACCAGCGGCGGCGACGCGAGATACGCCGCGCGCACCTGCGGATGGATGCGGCCTTCGAAGTTGCGATTGCCCGAGAGCACGGCCGCGACGACGAGATCATCGTCCTTGATCGCCGCCGCAACGGGATCGGGGAGGGGGCCGCTGTTGCCGATGCAGTTGTGGACGCAGACGCCACCGGCGACGAACGCGTGAAGCTCGTCGATTGAAAGATCGTAGACCTCGCGTTCGCCGACGGCTCGCCGGTCGATGATCGGCAAGCCGAAGGTCGGGAGCTCCTGCGCGGTTTTCGCGACGCAATAGCGTTTGGCGTAGTCGGTGGTTTCGCGCGACCCCAATGCCGCGAACCAGTCGCGAACGCCGAGGCGTTCGAACAGCTCGACGGGCGAAGGAAAGTCGCAACTCTCGCGATGGAGCGGCCGAAACTCGCGATCGGTCGGCTTTGGCAGCCGTCCGAAGCGGTCATAGCCCTCCAAGAGCGAATAATGCGGGAAGACGATCGCTTCACGGGCCGCGAGCTCGGTCGCCGCCTGCTGCCGCGCCCGTGCGAACGAGAGCTCGGGCTGCGTGTGGTGCAGGCCCTCGATCGCGGCCGACATCCACAATCGCTGCAGGTCGATCTTGCGGATCGTGCGCCAGTAGACGGCGGCGGCGCTGGCCCGCAGCGTCTTGTCGGCGCAGTAGCGGAATCCGACGTGCTCGATGAACGACAAGCCGTCGGGAAGCGTCAGGCGAACCTCGACCCGCGGGATGCCGTCTTGCGCGACCGGATAGGACGAGGCGGAACGGCGAACAGGATAGTCGTAGATGCGGGCGCCGTCGGTGGCGACCCCGCAACGGGTGAGGAGGCGGACCATCTGGTGCATCGTCTCCGTCAATGCGGCGGCATACTCGGGGGGTGCCGTTTGCGAATAGGCCGGCGGCTCGAGCGACGCGTCGTGCTCGCCATCGCCATAGCGATGCAGCACCGGCGCGTGCCCATCGGCACCGAATGCACCCGCGAGGAACTCGCGCACCACGGCGACGGGACAGCGTTCGTCGAGGATGAAGGCCGGCAGCGTAGGGAGTTGATGAATGCGGCGACCCGTGCGGACGCCGGACAAGGCGATGATCGCGGCGGTGAGCTCGCTCGGGAGGACGATCGTCCACTTGCGCTCGTCGTATCGGGTACCCGCCGGTCCCTTGCCGGTGACGGTCGCGACGTCGTTCAACACGACGTCGCGATCGAGAGCCTGGCCGACGATGATGCGACCCTGCCCCGATGAGCTGATCGAGCCGTCGCCGAGCAGATGGCCGAGTAACCGCGCGAACGCCAGCGTGCGCTCGCGGTCCTCGGCGCCGTCGAGCGAAAAACGAAGATCGCCGGCGCGCAGCACGTACTCGATCTCGTCGAGCCCGCGCTCGTCGAGCGGGGCTTCGAGGCCCATCACCACCCGATCGGTCCCGATCTGCAGCGCGTCGGCCCGAACCCACCGTCCGTCGGCGCAGCGAATCTCGTGGTCGGGGGTGCAGACGAGCGTCCGCCCGTCCGCGAAGGTCAACGCAACGCAATCGCGAATGCCTTGCTGCATCGTCTGGGTCTGCGTGGCGATCGCGAGGGCGCCGCCGGTCGTCGGTCCGAAGACTTTCGTGCCGCCGTCGAGCGGCATCTCGTCGATGCGACGCGCCATCCCGTTGGCCATCAGGACGGGAGTACCCGCGACGATGCAAGTAGTACATCCGTAGCCGACGAGGTCGAACTTGAGCGCGTCGAGCGACTCCAGTACGCCAGCGTCGCGCAGATACTCGGTGACGACGCGCGAGCCGGGGGCGAGGCTCGTCTTCACGTAGGGCTTCGGCGCGAGGCCGCGGGCGACGGCCTTCTGGGCCAGGAGGCCGGCGGCCATCATCACCGACGGATTCGACGTGTTGGTGCAGCTCGTGATCGCGGCGATGACGACGGCGCCGTGGTTCAGCGGGGCGGTCTGGCCGTTCGCGGTGATCGGCGTGCCGCCTTTGCCGCTCGCGAGCTGCGTGGCGTACGCCTCGTGGAACCCGGCCTTCACCTGGCCGAGCGGCGCGCGATCCTGCGGGCGGCGCGGGCCGGCGAGGCTCGGCTCGACCGTCGCGAGATCGAGCGTGACGATCTCGGAAAAGGCCGGCTCGGGCGAAGCCGCGGTGCGGAACAAGCCCTGCTCCTTGCAGTACCGTTCGACGAGATCGACGCGGGCGGGCTCGCGGCCGGTGGCGCGGAGGAAGCGCAGCGTCTCGGCGTCGACGGGGAAGAGCCCGGCGGTGGCGCCGTACTCGGGCGCCATGTTGGAGAGCGTGGCACGGTCGGCGAGGCCGAGATCGCTGCAGCCCGACCCAAAGAACTCGACGAACTTGCCGACGACACCGTGCTTGCGGAGCACTTGCGTGAGCGTCAGCACGAGATCGGTCGCGGTGGTGCCGGGGCGGAGCTGGCCGGTCAGGCGGCAGCCGACGACGACCGGCATCAGCTGATAGAGCGGCTGGCCGAGCAGCACGGCCTCCGCCTCGATGCCGCCGACGCCCCAGCCGAGCACGCCGAGGCCGTTGATCATGGTGGTGTGAGAGTCGGTGCCGACGAGCGTGTCGGGGAACGCGAACGTGGTGCCGCCTTCGTCCCGGACGTCGACGACGCTCGCGAGGAACTCGAGGTTCACCTGGTGAACGATGCCGGTGCCGGGCGGGACGACGCGAAAGTTCTTGAACGCCTTCTGTCCCCAGCGCAGCAGCAGATAGCGCTCGCGATTACGCTCGTGCTCGCGGGCGACGTTCTCGGCGAAGGCGCCCGGCGAGCCGAACGCGTCGACTTGCACCGAGTGGTCGATCACGAGATCGGCGGGAACGAGGGGATTGATGCGCTCGGGATCGCCCCCGGCACGCGCCACGGCGTCCCGCATGGCGGCGAGATCGACCACGGCGGGAACGCCGGTGAAATCCTGCAGCACGACGCGGGAGGGCAGGAACGGCAGCTCGATCTCTTCGGTCGTCTGCGGGTTCCAGCGCGCCAACCGGAGCACGTCGGTCGGGTTGGCGAACGGCTTGTCCTGATGGCGGAGGACGTTTTCGAGGAGGATCTTGACCGTGACGGGTAGTCGGTCGAGGGCGACGCCGCTTTCCTTCGCGAGTGCGTCCAGGCGGTAGTAGTCGACGGTGAGGCTGGTCCCGGTGAGTCGCGCGCGTGCCGCGTAGGCATCGGATTTCGGTGTCATGTGATCCCCCCGGGAGGCAATGTGCCCGGCACGGTGGGGACGCGCAAGCAACGTGGCGCGCGAGCAACGTGGGCTGTGCGGCGGAGGCTGCGGGGATATGGTGGCCGGCGATGCGTTCCCTCCGCGCTGTGATCGTGCTCGCGGCCGCGCTCGGCGCGGTGAGTTGCTCCCCGCTCGGCGTCCTCTCGAGCTCGCTCCCGGCGGCCGGACGCGAAGCGCTGGAAGGCTTCGGCACCGAGACGGACGGCGGCGCGGGCGGCCGCATCATCACCATCACCGAGCCGACCGAAGACGCCGTTCGAAAAGCATTCGAGGATGCCCTCACGACCGGCAAGGCGATCATCCGCTTTCAGGTGAAGCAGCCGATCGCGATCGCGAAGAAGCTGCCGATCCTCAACAAGCCGGAGCTCACCATCGAGGGCAACGGCGCCACGATGGACGGTACGGGCATGAAGGAAGGCTCGGCGCTCCTCGACATCCGCACCAACGACGTGATCGTGCGCGATCTGCGTCTGCGGAACGGCGACGACAACCTCCGCATCGACGGCCCGGAGGCGTATCGCGTCGTCATCACGCACGTGTCGTCGACGGGCGCCGGCGACGACGGCGTCTCGATCGGCTACGGCGCCCACGACGTGACGCTGCAGTACAGCTTCATCGCGGGCAATACGCGCTCGGTCTATTGCAAGTACTCCGGCACCAACAATCTCTCGTTGCACCACAACTGGATCCAGAAGGGCGCGATCCGCAGCCCGATCTTCTCGGGCCAGATCGTCGCCGACCTCCGGAACGTCATCATCGAGGACTGGGGTCAGTGGGGCAGCCGTTTCGAGGACGGCGCCAGCGGTAACGTCGTCGGATCGCTGTTCGCGCTCTCGCCCGACGCGATGAAGACCGGCGGCAAGCCGCACGCGGCGCTCCGTTTCAAGGAGGCGGGTCGCGTCTACGTCTCCGGCAACGCGGTGCAGGGCAAGGCGCTGCCGTTGATCGCCGGCACCTCCGAGGCCCCGATCCCCGCGCCACCGGTCACCACCTTCGGCGTCGGCGAGATGGAAAAGGTCGTGCGGGCGCGGGCGGGATGTCTGCCGCGCGATGCCGTCGACCTCGCGTACATCAACGCGGCGAGTGGCTGGAAGGTGAGCGAGTCCGAGCCGCTGCGCCTCCCGTCCGGCAAGTAGGGCATGCCGCCGACCACCGCCGAGCGTTGCGCGGTCTGGGAGGCGCTGGCCGAGCTCTTCCTCGACACCGGCCCCTCGATCTTCACCGAATCGAACGCGCGCGTGCTCGCCGCGTCGCCGTACTCGATCGCCGAGCTGGAATCGATTCTTCTCTGGGAGGTCTATCCGGCGCTCTGGCGGAATCTCGCGATGGTGGCGGGCGAGTGGCGCGGGTTCGACGGCGAGTGGTTGCAGGCGCAGGTCGCACAGCGGGCGTCCCGGTCGTCCCGGTGGCACACGGCGATCTTCGGCCGCTGGTGGATCGCGCGCTCGGCGGATTGGCGCGCGCTCAAGCGGAAGATCGCCGAGCGGCGCGCGGCCGTGTGAGCCCGCCCGTCACGGCGGTCACGAACGTCTGCGCCAGACGACGGAGCTCACGGCGCGGCGCGCCGGCACGGGCGCGAATCGAGAGCGCGAGCGTGCCGCTGGCCGCGAGCGCGGCGAGCGCGCGCGGATCGGCAGCGGGCGGCAGCTCGCCCGCGTCGCGGGCCAGCTTGATCCGTGCCCCGAGCGCGCGGTCGGCATCGCTGAGCACGCGCGCCAGCTGCTTCCGCGCCTGCGGCGACACTTCGGCCTCCGCCGGCAGCGTGCACGCGACGATGCAGCCGTGCGGTCCGTATCGTCCGGTCACGACGTCGATGATCGCGTCGTAGAAGGCCATGAGCTCGGCGCCGAGGTCGCGCCGTTTCGCGAGCGGGTCGAGATAGTGGCGCGCGATCGTCGCGACGTAGTGATCGACGGCGGCCGCGTACACCGCCTCTTTGTTGCCGAACGTGGCGTAGATGCTGGGACGGTTCATCCCCATCGCGGCCGTCAGGTCGTCGAGCGAGGTGCCGCCGTAGCCGCGTTTCCAGAACGTCAGCAACGCGGCGTCGAGCGCGGTCGCGTGATCGAACTTGCGCGGGCGCCCGCGCCCGCGGCGGGCTTCGGAAGGTGGCGTTGACATGGCTGGGCTAATATTGAATCAGGCAGTACAAAAATAAAGCCGTCTTGGAGGCCGTCGTCATGGAGCTCTACTACTCACCCTTGGCTTGCTCGCTCGCGAGCCATATCACGATCAACGAAGCCGGCCTCGCCGCGGACTTCACCTCGGTCGGACTCTTCGACAAGAAGATCGCGACCGGGGGCGACTACTTCGCGGTGACGCCCAAAGGCCAGGTGCCGGCGCTCCGGCTCGACGACGGGACCGTGCTCACCGAAGGGCCGGCCGTCATGCAGTACATCGCCGATCTGAAGCCGGAGAGCGGCTTGTTGCCGCCGGTCGGAACGGCCGAGCGTTACGCCGTGCTCTCGTGGCTCACGTACGTGAATACCGAGATCCACAAGATGTGCCTCTGGCCGCGTTTCAATCCCGGTCCGCCCCCGGAGGCCAAAGCGTGGGCGAAGGGGCTGCTCGAGAGCAAGCTGGCCTACGTGGCGGGCGAGCTCGGCGACCGGCCGTTCCTGGTCGGATCGCGCTTCACGATCGCCGACGCGTACCTCACCTGGGCGCTGCATCTCGTGAGCGTCGTCGGCGTCGTGCTGCCGCCGCCACTCGCGCGTTACCTCGATGCGATGCGCGCGCGGCCGGCCGTGCGGACCGCGATCGAAACCGAGGGCATGCCCGCGCCGAGCTCTTCATAGGAAGCGCCCCGCACGGGGGAGCGAGGGGAGAGATCCCCTCGTGAGCTAGACCGCCGCCGGCGCCGGATAATGCACGTAGCTGTCGATCAACAGATCGACGAGCACCGTGTCCGACGGTCGTTCGCCCTGGATCACGCCGCGCTCGCGCATATCGTCGACGAGGCGGTCGACGACCTTCTCGACGCTGAGATCGTCGCTGCCCTGCTGCCACGCGTGCTGCTCGGCCTCGTCGGCGAAGCAGTAGGCCTTCCAGGACACCGAGTAGCGGAGCTCGTCCCAGCGATACTCGGCGACGGTTTCTTCGCCGTCCGCCATGTACCAACGGCCGTCGCCCGCGTAGCGGAGGCGCATGCCGGGTCGCAGCTTGTCGACGGCAGCCGACGTTTCGGCGACGCGATCGACGCCGTGGAAGACGGTGTCGGTATCCATCAGGAGGGCCGTGTTGAAGCGGACCGGATGCGCGACCGGCTTGCCCTCGACACCGTCGGGATAGAACGCGAACTCGCCGCCCTTGGAATCGTGGAACCACGACACGCCGGTCGCGATCGGCATGCGCCATTTCTCGAAGAGGCCGGAGTGGTGCATCACGACGATCAGCCACTGCGGATGGCGCTTGCGATTCACGCCGCGAAACTCGGGTACGTCGGTATGCACCGCGAGCTCCTGGCCCGGCACGAGCAGATTCGCGTAGACGATGGCGGGCTCGATCACCGGTCGGCCGAAGAGCTGACGCGCCGCCTCGACGAAGCCCTCGTGGTGCAGGAACGGGGCGATGCCTTCGACGCGCTCCTCGCGGCCGTACGCGTAGGTCTCGCGGAAGTAGTTGGTGCGCGCCGCCAACACTTGCAGCGGCTCGTTCCGACCGAAGCGGCCACCGGTCTTCACGAAGTTCCGCGCCGCGTCCCAACGCGCCGGCAAGCCTTCGCCGATCAGCCCCGTGAACGTCGGCTCTTCGGAGTACATCTTGAAAGAGCCGAACTGCTCGCAGATGCGGACCATGCGCTCCGCGCCTTCGGCGGAAAGCAGGGGATCGAAGCTGTGGTGTGGGTGGGCCATGGGCTTTCTCCTCGTCTCCTCTGGCTAGCACAGGATGCCGCCGGGCTCACCCGAAGCGGGCCTGCAAAAAGTGCACGGTCGGGCGTTCGACGTACCAATGGAACAGCACGCCGATGAAGGCGATCGTCGCGATGCCGATGCCGATCGGCAGGTTTTGGCCGTAGGTCTGCACGACGGGGTAGGTCTGGATCGTCCAGGGGATGGCATCTCGGAGGACGTAGTGCGTCAGGTAGATCGCGTACGAGGCGTCGCCGAGCAGCATGATCCACCGCGGATAGATGGGATTGCGCCACAGATCCCAGAGTGCGCCGGTGGCGATGAGGAACGTAGAGATCGGCCCGTAGTTCACGACCGACCAGTAGTGCGGCATGTTCCCGTACGAGTCGTTGTAGAAGACGACACAGAGGGCGATGAACGCTGCGAGCGGCCAGGCGCCGCTGATGCGTGCCCCGCGATAGGCGAGCACGACGTAGGCGGCCCCGATGCCCATGAAGAACTCGGCCACGCGCGTCGCCAGCAGGAGCCCTCCGGTCCAGGGGTACAGAAAATTGTAGAACACGGCCCCGAGCCACCCCGCGGACAACAGCGCGAATCCGATCTTTCCCACGAAGAAGAATCCGAGGAAGAAGACGTAGAACGCCATCTCCATCGAGAGCGTCCACGCCTGCTGCACGATCGCGAACGCGTCCTGGCGATAGAGGAAGAACGCGGCGACGGGGTGCGTGACGATGTGCCCCATCCCCGCGCCCCACACCGCGAACATCACGATCCAATACGGCGGGTAGATGCGGATGATTCTGCGCCGGATGAAGCGCCACGCCGCGCGCAGACCGTGCTCGCCGTCATGAGCGTAGACCATGACGAACCCGCTGATGATGAAGAAGAGATCGACGCCGTGTCCGCCCGAAAACAGGAAATTGTTGAAGAACGTCGCCTTGATGGTGACGTGGAAGATGACGACCGCCATGGCCGCGAAGGCGCGCAGCGCATGGACGGTCGGGAGGCGCACGTCGGCGCTCATGCTGCGATGAAGAGCTCAGCGGGAACCGAAAACGTCACTCCCGAACGCTGCTCTCGAACATGCGTTTGGCCGTCGCGTAATCGGGCTTGCCGTTGGGAGCGCGCGGCACTTTCGCGACGACGAGCAGCTCCTTTGGCAGCTTGTAGCTCGCGAGGCGACCTTTGCAGTCGGCGAGAATCGCGTTCGGCTCGGCCGTGCTGCCGGGGCAGAGCGACGCGATGCCAACCACGCGTTGGCCGAAGCGATCGTCGGGCACGCCGAAGACGAGCGTGTCCTCGACGCCGGGGTGGACCTTCAACGCCTCTTCGACTTCCTCGGGGAAGACCTTCTCGCCGCCCGTGTTGATGCAGTTCGAGCCGCGGCCGAGCAGCGTGATCCCGCCGTCGGCCTCGACCGTCGCCATGTCGCCGGGGAACGCGTAGCGCACGCCGTTCACCTCGCGGAAGGTGCGCGCCGATTTCTCGGGATCCTTGTAGTAGCCGAGCGGCACCATGCCGCCGTTGGCGACGAGGCCGACCTCCCCCGAGCCCGCCACGACCTCGCGGCCGTCCTCGGTGATCACCTTCGTCGTCGGGTTGAGCTTGAAGCGCGCGGTCTCGGCGCTCGTGCCGGCGCGGACCGTCGACTGGCCCATGCCGCCCTCGGTGGATCCGAGCACGTCGACGATCGAGAGGTCCGGGATGTGCTTGATCAAGCCCTGCTTCACCTCGATTGAGAACATCGTGCCCGACGAGACCATCAGCTTGAGCGGCGACGTGTCCCAGCGCCCGGGGTTCTCGTCGAGCGTCCGGAGGAGGGGCTTTGCGAAGGCGTCCCCGACGACCACCAGCAGGTTGATGCGCTCGCGCTCCACCGCCGACCAGAGCTCCACGGGATCGAGCGAGCGAGCTTCGAGCAGCGCCGCCGTGCCGCCGAGCATCTGCGGCACCATCATGCCGAGCCAGCAGCCGGTGCCGTGCATGAGCGGCGGTCCCGACATGCTGACCCAGGCGTCGCCGCTCGCGCGCAGATCACGCGCCAGTTGCGGCAACGTCGCCAGGTCGTCGATCTTCGGCTGTCCGATCATCGACGGGTAGGTCTTCAGGAAAAACCCGGCGAAATCCTGCATCGAGTACATGACGCCCTTGGGCATCCCGGTCGTGCCGCCGGTGTAGAACATGTAGATCTCGTCGCCCTGCGGCGCGATGCGTGCCGCCGGCGCGAGCGTGCTCTGGATCTGGTCGTAGGGTAGGGCGCCGTCGACGTGGGTCGAGCCGTCGGATGCGGGCCCGTCGTCGACCTCGATCAGCAGCTGCAACTTCGGCGCGCGGGCACGGACGCGCGCGACGCGATCGCCGAGCGACGAATGAAAGACCAGCGCCTCCATGTCGGCGTTGTCGATCAGGTACGCGAGCTCGTCGTCGAGGTAGCGATAGTTGACGTTGATCGGGATGCCGCGAATCTTCATCGCCGCGAAGTTCGTCTCGCAGTACTCGGGACCGTTGTAGAGATACATGCCGACCTTCGAGTGGGCTCCGAGGCCGGCGTCGAGGAAGGCCTGGGCAAGGCGGGCGGCCCGGGTTTCGTAGTCCCGCCAGGAGATGCGACGCATGCCCTGCACGACGGCAGGCGCGTCCGGTGTCGCATCCGCTATGGCTTCCCAAATCGATCCGAAATGAGCATGCATGGGCGCGGTCTTAACCCGAGAGCCACACGTGGTTCCAGTGGTGTCGGTGGCGGGCTGACGCGCCGCATAGTACGGAAGCCGCCGTGTCGTTTCCGGCTTTTCACCTGCGCCCCGGCGCGCACGACGCGCCCTTCGTCTTCACCTGCGAGCACGCGTCGTCGGCAGTGCCAGACCGCTACGACGGCCTGGGCCTACGCCCGCTGGACCTGGTCGACCACGTCGCGTGGGACATCGGGGCCGCCGCCCTCGCGCACGATCTCGCCGCCGCCTTCGATGCGCCGCTCGTCGAAAGCGGCTTTTCGCGCCTCGTCATCGATTGCAACCGCGATCTCCACGACCACGACCTGATCGTCACCGAGACCCACGGCGTCGTCGTGCCCGGCAATCACGATCTCTCCGCCGCCGAGCGCACCGAACGGATCGCGCGCTACCACCGCCCGTACCACGACGCGATCGACGAGGTGCTGACGGGCCGTCCGGCAGAAACCATCCTCGTCAGCATCCACAGCTTCACCCCCGAGCTCCGCGGCACGAAGCGCGAGCTCGAGGTCGGTGTGCTCTACGACGATCACATCCCGCTCGCCGGCACCGTCGCCGACGCGCTCGCCGCGAGCGGCCTCGTCGTCAAGCACAACGAGCCGTACTCGGGCATGGATGGCCTCATCTACTCGGCGCGCGTCCACGGCGTGCGGCACGGGCTGCGTTACGTGGAGCTCGAGGTGAACAACGGGTTGTTGCGGGAGGAGGCGGCGGTGGCGGTGATCGCTGGGAAGGTTGCCGGAGGGCTGCGAGCGTTGCTGCGCTAGCACTGGCTAGGAGTAGCCCTTTCCCCTCCGATTCGAAGACGCTACCGTCCGTTCATGACCCCCGGTGTCCCCGCCGCGGCGCGCTACACGGCCGCGCGTTATCTCGCGCTCGTCGACGAGGGTGTGCTTGGCCCCGACGACCGGGTGGAGTTGCTCGAGGGGGTCATCGTTGCGATGTCGCCGCACAACCCGCCGCATGCGTCCGCCGTCGTGCGCACGTACGAAGCCCTCAGATCCGCGATCGGCACGGGCGGCGTCATCCGTGTCAAGCTCCCACTGATTGCCGGATCGTTCTCGGTCCCGGAGCCCGATGTCGCGGTCGTTCCTGGGTGCCCGTCGGACTACGACGCGGTCCATCCCACCACGGCTCTGCTCGTCGTCGAGGTCGCCGACAGCTCACTGCTCGCCGACAGGCTCACGAAGGCGCCGATCTACGCCGCCGCCGGCATTCCCGAGTATTGGATCGTCAATTTGCGTGACGACCTGGTCGAGGTGTTCCGCGCGCCCGAGCGCGCGCTCAACCAGTACCAGGACACGATGCGGATCGGTCGGGACGGGCGCCTATCGGTGCTGGCATTCGACGGGGCGAGCATCGCCGTCGACGCCTTGCTGCCGGCGACCGTCAGAGCCGCGCGATGATCGCGTCCGCCATTTCGCGCGTCCCCGCCGTGCCGCCGAGATCGCGCGTGACGTGCGTCCCTTCACCCAGCACCGCAGCGACGGCCGCCGTGATCCGCTCCGCCTCCGTCTCGAGGTCGAGGTGCCGCAGCATCGCTACAGCGGACACGAGCAGCGTCAACGGATTCGCGGTGTCGCGCGCCGCGAGGCCGGGCGCGTCTTCGTAGATTGCCTCGAACACCGCGAGGTCGTCGCCGAAGCTCGCGCTCGGGACGACGCCCAAGCCGCCGACGAGGCCGGCGCACAGGTCGGAAACCAGGTCGCCGTAGAAATTCTGCATGACCATGACGTCGAACTGGTACGGGTTCATGACGAGCTGCATGCAGGTGTTGTCGACGATCAGCTCTTGCAGCGGGATGGCGGGATACTCGGCGGCGACGCGGCGGCAGCACTCCAGGAACAATCCGTCCGAGCGCTTCATGATGTTGGCTTTGTGGACCGCGGTCACCTTCTTGCGGCCGAGCTTGGCGGCGTGCGCGAAGGCGAAGCGGGCGATCCGGGTGCAGGCGCGTTCGGTGGTGATGCGGATGCTCTCGACGACGCCGGGTACGACGCGATGCTCGAGGCCGGCGTATTCGCCCTCCGTGTTCTCGCGGACGACGATCAGATCGATGTCGGGATAGCGGCATGTGCGGCCGGGAAAGCTTTGGACCGGACGGACGTTGGCGTAGAGATCGAGCGTCTTCCGGAGCGCGACGTTGGGATTCTCGTGACTCTCGCCGAGGCGCGCGGCGAGATGGCCCTTCAGGGCGACGCGCGTTCGTAACACCGAGCCGATCAGCTCGGCCGGAATCGCGGAGCCTTGGCGGCGGAGCGCTTCCTCGCCACCGACCACGCGCTCCCACGTGATCGGAACGGCCGCGGCGGCGAAGATGCGCACGACCGCGTCGGCGATCTCGGGGCCGACGCCGTCGCCGGGTATCAAAGTAACGGTGCGGCTCATGCCGCACCTCGGGTAACGGTGCGGCTCATGCCGCACCTCGGGTAACGGTGCGGCTCATGCCGCACCTCGGGTAACGGTACGCGCGGCGCTCATGCGACTCCTTCAGGACCCCGCAGCGCCGCAATGATCGCATCGCGGACGTCGGTCGTGCCGGCGGTGCCGCCGAGGTCGCGGGTGCGGACGCGGCCCTCGGCCATCACGGACGTCGTGGCGTCGACGACGCGTTTGGCGGCGGCGTGCTCGCCGAGGTGCTGGAGCATGAGCGCGCCGGAGAGTATCAGTGCCAGCGGGTTCGCGACGTTCTTGCCGGCGATGTCGGGCGCGCTGCCGTGCACGGCCTCGAACACGGCGGCCTGGATGCCGATGTTGGCGCCGGGCACGACGCCGAGTCCGCCGACCAGTCCGGAGCAGAGATCCGAGATGATGTCGCCGTAGAGGTTCTCGAGCAGCACGACGTCGAAGCGAGTCGGGTCGAGCACGAGCTGCATCGAGAGCGTGTCGACCGCGATCTCCTCGTACCCGATGTCGGCGTAGCGCGCGGCGACGGCCCGGCAACAATCGAGGAAGAGCCCGTCGGTCATCTTCATGATCGACGCCTTGTGCGCGGCCGAAACTTTGCGGCGGCCGTCGCGGCGCGCGAGCATGAAGGCGTACTCGGCGATGCGGGTGCAGGCCTTCTCGGTGAAGACCTTGAGCGTCTCGATCACGCCGGGCACGACCTCGTGCTCGAGCCCCGAGTAGAGGCCCTCGGTGTTCTCGCGGATGATGACGAGATCGACGTTGTCGTGGCGGGTCGGGATGCCGGGCATGGAACGCACCGGCCGGACGCTGGCGTAGAGGTCGAGCGCTTTCCGGAGGCGCACGTTGACGCTCTGGAACCCGCCGCCGATCGGCGTCGTGACCGGGCCTTTCAGCGCGGTGCCGGTCTCGCGAATGGCGGCAAAGACCGATTCGGGGAGCGGGTCGCCGTCGCGTTCGATCGCGGGAAGCCCGGCGTCGCGCTCGATCCACTCGATGGCGACTCCGGTCGCGTCGACGACGGTGCGTGCTGCGGCGGCGACCTCGGGTCCGATCCCGTCACCTGCCAGCAGCGCTACCCGGTGAGCCATGACGCCTGTACCCTAGCGTGCCGCGAACGATTCGTCGACGCGCCGCGGCGCGCGGACTGCGAGATTCGATTCTCGCGGCGGCGAAATGGTGGCAGCAGGCGGGCGGGTCGGGGATGGCTCCTACGGTCGCCGGGTTTCCGTCACCCAGCGCGTACAACCTGCCGCTGCCTCTATGGCCTGCGCACACGCGAGCTGCGGCTCCCCGGAGCCATCCCCGACCCGCCCGCCGGCGGCATCATCACTCCACTTAATTGAAGGCGGTTCGGCAGTGCGCGTCGGCGCGCTGTTGATCGGTTGATCGTCTGTGTTGCGATGCATCGTCGGCGGGTGGGTCAGGGAGTGTCCGGGGAGCCGCAGCTCGCGTGTGCGCAGGCCAGGGTGGCAGCGGCAGGTTGTATGCGCTGGGTGGCGGAAACCCGGCGACCGTAGGAGCACTCCCTGACCCACCCGCCGGCGACACGACTGTTCTCAAAACACGAAGGCCCCGACGTGGGGAACGCCGGGGCCTCGGTTTGAGCGCCACAAGGGGGTCATTGGCGCTCGATGGAAGCCGTGGGGGGGAGGTCCAGGGCTTCCGGCTGCGTGGGGAAGTCTTCTATGGAGCGCAGGTCAATTGGAGGTTGTCGGAATCCTTCACGTTCTTGGTCTTGCCGCTGATGGTCTGTGTCGTGACGGCCTGGAACTTGATCGTCTTCTTGGTCGCCTTCCCGGGCTTCATGACGACGATCTCGTCGAACGAGGCGCAGTTGTTGTCGCGGCCGTCGGGGAGGACGAACGGGCCGTCGTCGTCGGTGAGCGCGAGCAGCGCGGCGCGATTGGCGGCGTCACCCGGCTTGCTCGGGTTCAGCGCGTCCTTCGCCGACGGAGCCTTCACGATGAACGCCGTCACGGCGTTGCTCGAGCACTCCGGGGTGCGCGTGTCGACGACGTTGAGGCAGGCCGCGAGGTGGAACGTGCACTGACCCGGGACGTTGTCGAAATCGCAGGCCGGGTCGCCGTCGGTGCAGCGCTGCTTCGGCGACGGGTTGCCGTTCTTGTCGAGCGTGATCGACGCGGGGTTGGCCGCCATCTGGAACTCGAGGGCGCAGTCGCTCTTCGCGCTGCCGCCGCCGAGGATCGAGATGCTCGGTTCGTAGCGGGCCGGGTTCACGAGGCCGAAGATCGAGAAGCTCGTGAGCCCGGTCGCGCTCGCGATGTTGTTGGCCTGATCGACCGTGGTCGGAAAGATCTCGACGCACGGACCGTCGACGCCGCAGGCCGCGCTGTTGGCGCAGGGGGCGGCGCTCACGAGACAGGTGCCGGGTCCGCCGAACTTGGCGACCTGCAGACCCGCTTCGTCCGCGGAGCCGTCGGCGATCGCCGCCTGAGCGAGCTCGGCGGTCGTGTACTCGATCGACAGGTCGGCGCTGAAGGTGCCCGCGGGCGCCTTCTGGACGGTCGCGAAGAACGGCAGCACACCGGCAGACAACGTGGCGATGCCCGGAGGCATGTCGTCGACGTTGGCGTCGGGAGTGGTGCCGAGCACCGAGCGATCGGCCGAGACGCGCGACGCGACCGAGTTGCTCGTGAAGGTCACTTCGACGTCCGCGGTCGGCTCTTGGTAGGGCACGGCGCCGCCGGCATTGATGGTGCGGTCGAAGAACGTGGTGGTCGAGGCGCCGGCCGCGACGTTGGCGCTCTGGATCGGGTTGAAGTTCGGCGGGGTCGTGTAGTCGAAGGTGCCGGGCGACCCGTTGGTGACGATGTCGTTGAACCAATCGAGGATGTTCGGCAGCACGAACGCATTCTTGATGCGGACGCTGCGCTGGAAGCTCGGGAACGCGTTCGGCCACTCGGCGACGATCGCGTGGCCGGGGACGAACGACAGCCGGCTGACGAACGGCGTGACGGTCGCCGCGTGCGCCGCGTTACCCTGCTGGAGGTAGAACGCGGTGACGCCGCTCGGGCCGTTGCCGGTGACCGTGCCGGTGGTGGTCGCGATCGTCAGCTGGGTCGGGTTGATCAGGAGGTTCGAGAGGAAGGGATCGAAGAGCTCGAGCCCGGCTGCCACGCCGACGGCCTCGTTGGCTTGATTCGGCACGACCTCGTCCGCGTCGTCGCTGATCTGCATGATGTTGCGCGGACCGCCGACGATGGGACTCTTGATCCAGGCCTCGGCCTCGACCACCGGATCGCCGACGTCGAGGAAGCCCTGCGTGAGGTTCGGGAAGACCGCGAACTGATCGGTCACGTTCGCGGGATCGAGCCCGAAAATGGTTTGCAGCGTGCCGAGCGCGCCGGCGCCGATCGACGAGTTGAGCAGCAGCTGCGAGGTGAGGCCGCCACCGGTCGCGTTCAGCGCGTAGGCCTTGATGTCGGGCTCGAAGGCCGCGAGGCAGGAGCCCATGATGCCGCCCAGCGAATGCCCGAGGTAGTAGATGTTGTTCTCGTCGAGGCTCACGGCCAGCTGGCCGTCGAGCGAGTTCGACTGGATCAAGCGGACGAGCTGCATGAGATCGGCGCAGGTCTGGCGGAAGTTATCGGCGACGCCGACCAGGTTGTAGAAAGCCTGGAAGAAGCCGAGCTGCACCGAGAGCGTGCTGAGGGGAATGCCCTGCGGAGAACCGTCCGCCATCCCATCCGGGATCGCGGTACCACCGAAATTATTGATCAAGTCGGATTGGCCGAGCGTTCCCGAGGTGCGCTTCCCCTCGGGATCGACGAAGCGGTAGCCGTGTGCGACGGCGTCGATGCCGATGCTCGCGAAGCCCTTCGACGCGAGCGCATTGCCGAGGTCCACCGTGGTTTTGCGATCGCCACCGAGGCCGTGCTGGTCGATCACGATCGGGTATCCGGTCGGCGGGGCCGGCGCTTTCGGCACGATGACCGTGAAGGGAATGAAGACGTTGGCTTTCTGAATGATCGGCGTCTTGTCGACCGCGCTCGTGTAGACGAAGCGCTCGTCGGTCGGCTCGCACGCCGGCGCACAGGTCGCCGCGAGGTTGCTCAGGTTCGGGAGGTCTTCGAACGCCTTATTGCCGTCGGGGTCGTTGGTCTGGAAGCGCGGGCTGTTGAACCAGCCGGTCGCGACGATCGACAAATCGTCATGGACGGTCGAGCCGAAGAGATCGTCGAGGGCGCCAGGATTCGTCAGGTCGTTGAAGACCAGGCGGGGATCGCTGAAGTCGGCCGTCGGCATCGCCAAGCCCGGCAGCACCACAGTCTGCACGAGACGGAGCGCTTCGGTCGTCGACTGGGTGGTGAACACGGACATTCCGGCGTTGTCGGCGACGGCCGGACCGCCGTTGGCGGCGACGATCGTCGCGGCCGAACCATAGATGTCGTTGGCGTCGGTGTTCGCCGATGCGGCCGTGCGCGCCGCGACGAAATCAGCCGTGGGGACGATCGCCATGCCGCTACCCGTGACGCCGCCCGCGCCGCCGTTCAGCACACAGGCGTAACGCGTCATCTGCTTCATCGGATGGCCGGGGACCGGCATCACCGTCAGCGTGTCGGGGATGCGGGTGTCGACGTTCGCTTTCCACTGAATCGGGACGAGCGTGCCGTCCGTCAGATTCATCAGGATGACCGAGTCGGTCGGGCTCGGCGTCAGCACCGGCGACGCCGGCAGCGAGCTCACGTCGAGCGCGCCGGTGAAGAAGAAGAGGCAGCCGGTCGTGACGCCGAAGCCGTCGCTCACGTCGAGGCCGCGCTCGACGACCGCGACGTAGTTGGGGTTACGCACGACGTCGGCGGCGATGCCGATGTTGGAACCCGTGTTGAGCAGCGTCCCGTCACCGTCGGCCGGCTCGCCTTGGTCGAAGTACAAATCGCTCGGGAAGGGCAGGCTGCCGAAGACACTCGGCATCGCATTCTCGGCCGGCAACGCGAACTTCACGGTGGGGCCGGCGGCAGCGGCGATGGACGCGACCAGCAAGAGAGCGGTCGTCGTCGACACGCGCGCGCAGCTCAACCAAAAGCGATGGGTACTCCGCATCGGGATCCTCCAAATCGGCAGTGGGACTTACGGGCTTGGGCAGGGGGTCCCAAGCCCGGAAAACCTATGCCGTCACGCTTTCGCGTGTCAATAAAAATCACGTCTTTCCCAGGTGCGGGGAGGAAGAATTCCCTAGGGCGATCCCGAGGGCGTTCGGGTGGCGCTGCGGAGTCAAGGCGATCCGTGCGCTCCATCCGACTGGATTGACTGCCTAAGTGGCAGTTCGTAAAGGGCCCGCCGTGCACCGAGTACTTCCCGGACTCCTGCTGCTGATCCTCGGAGCGCTCGGCTGCAACCGCGAGCCCGCCCGCCCGAGCCTGGTCCTGGTGGTCATCGATACCCTCCGGGCGGACCACGTCGGGGCGTACGGTTACCCGCGTCCGACGACGCCACGGCTCGACGAGCTCGCCGCGCGCGGTGCGCGGTTCAGTGCCGCCCACGCTTCCACGTCGTGGACGTTACCGAGCGTCGTCAGCATGCTCACCGGTACCTATCCGGCCGAGCACGGCGTCGACATGGCGGATGCCTCGCTCAACGAAAAGCGAGCGACCATTACTACGGTCCTACAGGCAGCCGGCTACGAGACGGCGGCTTTCTCGGCGAACGTCGCCTTCGTCACGGACGCCCAAGGGATCGCGCATGGGTTCGATCACTTCGAGACCGTCGTTCCCGCCGGTGAGGATCCCTTCAACGGCGGCGCGGGGGCCGATCGTGTGACGGATGCCGCGCTGGCCTGGCTCGGGTCGCGCACCAAGCCGCGAGTACCGTACTTCCTCTACGTCCACTATTTCGATCCGCACGGGCCCTACCATCCGCCGAAGGAGTACGCCGCGCGTCTCGGCGTCGCGCCCGACGAGCCGATGTACGCCGACCCCGGCCGCACGACGCCCGCGATGCTGGGCAACGTTCCCGGCGAGCAGGATCTCGCGACCTTGCGTGCGCTCTACGATGGCGAGATCGCCTTCACGGACGCCGAGGTCGGCCGCCTCCTCGATGGGCTCCGGGGCGCGGCGGGCGACGGCCCGATCGTGGCCGTCACCGCCGACCACGGTGAAGAGTTCGGCGATCACGGCGGCATGCAGCACGGTCGGACGCTCTTCGAGGAATTGCTGCACGTGCCGCTGCTCGTGTTCGGGGGCAGCGCGCCGGGTCTCGTCGTCGAGACGCCGGTTTCGCTCATCAGCCTCGCGGCGACCTTCGCGGACTACGCGGGCGTCGTTCCTGCGCCGGCATTCGTCGGAAGCTCGCTCGTGCCGGTCCTCCGCGGGCAACCCATGGCGCCGACGATGCTGTTCGCCGACCTCAGCACGCCGACCGGTCAACATCGTGTCGCGGCTATCGACGGCTCGTGGAAGCTCGTGCTGGATCGCGGGTTCGCGCCGTCCCTCTTCGATCTCGGTACCGACCCGCACGAAGCCGTGAGCCGGCATCAAACCGAGAAGAGCAAGACGATGGCGTTGCAGAAAGCTGCGAGCGCGCACAACAAGACGTCGTTCAAGGCGCGGGGTACGGCGCCCCCCGTCAAAAACACCATCGACGCGGCGCGTGGCTCGCGTCTCCGGGCCCTCGGCTACATTCAGTGATCGGGCGCTATTTCTCGAGCTCTTCGCGGATCGAGTAGATCTTCTGCCGGGCCTCGGCGATGTAGACGTCGAGCGTCCGCCGATGGTTGGCGGTGAGCCCGTCGTCGCTGCCGTCGAGCACCATGATGGGCTTCAGGTGTGCCGCGTGCTCGAGCGACGCCGTCACATCCTCGACTAGCGGCCCGAGCGCCTCGCGCTCGGCGAAGGAGCGGGCGTACTCGCGCTGGATCGCGCGCAGACATGACGCCATCACGTGAGCGTAGCCTTGCGCGTGATAGTACAAGTCGTCGTTTTGCCACGGGCGAATGGGATGCCCGTCGAGCTCGCTGCGGTAGAGATTGGCGTGGGCGTCGCCGAGCATGTCGCTCCATGCCTGGAAGAGACGCAGCAGCTCCATGTGGCGGAGCGTCAGCGGCTTCGAGGTCTGCAGCTCGGGCTTCAGGCCAGTCACGTAGGCTTCGAGGGCCTGCACGCCGAGCCGATAGCGGCTCTCGGCCGACGGCAGCCACAAGCGGCGCTCGTCGTAGCGAAACGCGTTGTCGGCTTCGTCGAGGTTCTTGTCGAAGGGGTCGCTCGAGATCTTTGTGAGGTGCTCCTTCATGACCTGGGTCGTGCGGCGCACGGCCTGCAGGATGCCGAGCTGACGGTTGGCGTTGTTGTCGGCGAAGACGCGCGGACCCCAGAGGATGAAGTCGTTCGGACGCCAGCCGGTGCCTTCGAGCTCGTGGCGCATGATGGCGGCGAGCGTCGTCGCGAGCAGCGTTCCCGGCGGCGGCGTTTCGCCGGGCTTCGAGAGCGCGTCGAGATCGAGCGCCAGGCGATCGTGCCGGATCTGTCCGACGTGCAGCACGATGATCGACGCGAACCACAGCAGCATCAGCAGCGCGAAGCGATTGAGAAGAAGACGTCGCAACCAAGCCATGAGTGGACTCCCGGTGGGGCTGTGAGGATCAGGGCCGTACGAAGCGTTGGTAGATCTTCGGCAGCTCGCGTGGCAGCGCCGTAATATCGTCGATGACGAGGTAGCGCGAGGCCTCGCACATCTCCTTCAAGTAGTCGTGGCCGGCTTTGTCGACGGTGATGCAGAAGGGCGTGACGCCCGCCCGCGCCGCCTCCTGGAACGCCATCGTGGTGTCCTGGATGCCGTAGACGTTCGAGCGCCGATCGTCGCCGTAGTCGACGTCCTGCGGAAAGCCGTCCGAGATCAGAATGACGTGCTTCGAGCGTGCGGCGACGGCGCGCATCTTGGCGACGGCGTGGCGGAGGGCCGTGCCCATGCGGGTCGAGCGTTTCGGCTCGATCGCGCCGACGCGTCCCTTCACGACGCTCGTGAGGCGTTCGTTGAAGTGCTTCACGAGATAGAGCTCGACCTGCTGCCGGCCGTGACCGGAGAAGCCGTAGATGCCGTAGGTGTCGCCGATCTCTTCTAGCGCTTCGGTCATGACGACGAGTGCTTCCTTCATGATGTCGATGACGCGGCGGCCGTCGGGCGCGTCGGGGACGGGCTCGTCGGTCGAGGCGCTCATGTCGACGAGAAAGAGCGTCGCGACGTCGCGCTCTTCGCGTTGCTTGGCTTGGTAGACCTTCGACGACGGCGGGTGGCCCGAGCGCCGGTCGGCGCGCGCGGTGATGACCGCATCGAGGTCGAAGTCCTCGCCGTCCTCGAGCCCGTGGATCACGCGATAGCGTTCGGGGCGAATGCGTTGGAACTGGCGGCGCACCTCCGGCAGCAGCTCGGCGTGCGCAGCGAGCGTCTGGTGGAAGAAGTCGCCCGTGTCGCTCGCGAGCGGGATCTCGGAGAGGCGACACCAGGCGTGACGGTAGTCGCCGATCTGGTGATCCCATTCGTCGTAGAAGAACTCGCCGTCCCCATTCGCGAGCGGCAGGGCCGCGGCGCGTCCCGTCTGTGCCTGCCGCAGGAGTCCCTGGAGCTCGGCCATGCGCTCGCGGGGCACCTTGCCGGCGAGGTCGGAGACGTAGAGGCCGAGCGCGGCGAGCTCTTCGCTGTTGCCTTGGGCGGCCGTGATGCGCGCGCCCGATTGCAGCAGCTTCAGCAGCTCTTCCGGATTGAGCGGCACACCCGCGGGGCCGTCGGCTTCCTCGTCGGTGAGCTCCATCTCGGGCGTGTGCTCGTCAATTGGATCCGGGGCCGTTGGCGCCTGGGCCGCATCCTCACCCTCGCCGTTCCCCACCATCTCCGCGCCTTCGAGGTAGAAGCGCGCGTCTTCGGCGAGCGCGGCCAGGTCCTCGTCGTCGGCGGGGCCGTGCATGGCGCTCGCGAGGAGCGCGCCGTGCTCGCCGCGCATCATCTCGTCGTAGACGTCTCGCGTGATGGCCGCGCTCTCGGCGACGGTCGCACCGTCCGCTGTGAGGCGCGTCGCGATCGTCGGCAGGCGGCGCGCCAGCTCGGGCAGCCGCGCTTCGCGAAGCACGCGCACGAGATGGCCGATCGTCCCGGGCAAGCGACGGCCACCGTGCGCGAGCTCGGTCGTGATCGCTTCGAGCTCGGCCGCGAGGCCGCGATAGCGCCGCGCGATGCCCGCGTCGACGCGGACGCCGTCGAAGATCGCGAAGAGCTCGCCGGCGACGCCCTGGTGGTCGAAGCCGGCGAGGAAGCGGTCGAGCGGCGGCTCGAGCGCGTCGCTGCCGTCGTCCAGGCGTCCGGCGTGCTGGGCCGCGATCAGCCGATAGAGCCGGAGGTTGCCTTCGGTGTCGGGGAAGGTGTCGAGGCGGATGGGGAACAGCGCGGAGCGCGTGAGATTGTGGGCGGGCTTCCCATGTGGCGACGCAACGGCGCCCTCGCTCGGACTCTCGAACGGCGGACGGTACCCGACCTCCGCCGCGCCGCCGATCTGCCACGGCCGTCCGGTCAGCATCTGCAGGTAGCGCTTCAGGAGCCCCTGCACCTCGGGCAGCTCGACGGCCGTCGATTCCGCGGCCAGCACGGCGCGGCTCGTCCGCGAGTCGAGCCCGAAGTACGCCGCACCCGCGCCCGGGTGCTCGACCGCGAGCCCCAGGCCCGCCTGCACCCAACGCTCGATGCCGTCGAGGCCGGTGCGCTCCAGTAAACGCGGCAGCACGCGATAGAAGGGTACGGCGCCGGTCGGGAAGACCGTGGCGACGCGGCCGGCGAATGCGATCAGCCGCGCCCGGACATCGACGGGCGTGCGCTCGAGGATCGCGCGCAGGACCGGCAACAGCTCGGGCAACGTGTCGGGGGCCTCGCGTGCGACGGGTGTCAGGCTCGCGAGCAAGGCCGCGCGCGCCTCGGGTACGATGACGAGCGCGCTCGGCAGCGAGAAGTACGTCTCGATCGCCACCACGGGCGCGCGCTCGGCGGCGAGGTGCGCCAGGTGGAGGACGCCACCGCGCTCGACCTCGGTGAGATCGAGCATCGCCGGCGGCACGCTCGCGAAGAGCTCGACCGACGTGCGTCCGGCGCGTACCGCGGCGCGCCCGAGCGCCGCGAAGACCGCGAAGTCGTCGGGCGCGAAGAGCGGCATCGCGAGCCCGCTCGCCTCGAAGAAGCGGAGCGCCAGGACCTCGCCATCGAAGCCGTGACGCGTGAGCGCCAGGCCCTCGTCGACCCAGCGCTGCAAGCGCACGCTCGCCCCCGCGAGCGCGGGCAGCACCCCGCCGGTCGCCGCGACGAACGCCTCACCGAGCCGGCGTGAGGCGACCAGCACGTCGCCCGCGAGTGCCAACCAGGTTTCGAGCTCGTCGGCGGGCAACGCCGTCAGCATGGCGGGGTCGAGGCCGAAATACGTGGCCGCGGCGTTCCGCGAGCTGTGCTCGCCGCCCGCGAGGCGCTCGCCGCCCATGACCCAACGCGCGAACGCCGACGGCCCGAGCGCCCACGCCGCGGGCGCCTGCCGGCAATATTGCTGCGCCAGCGTGAGCGACAGGCCCGCCAGCCGATCGCCGACCGTGAGCAGGATGGCGCGCGCCTCGGCGGGGAGCGCTGCGAGTGCCGCACGCAGCTCGGGAGCCCCCGTTTCGAGGTGGCGACTCTCGAACCAGAGACTCCGGATGCGGCTCATGGCGGGACGCGCGCGCCGCTACGGGAAGATCGAGCCGACGATCTCGTCGAGCGCGCGGCGCATCTCCGCGTCGTCGGTGAGGGAGCGGCTGATCGCGGCGGTGCAGGCGCGGCGCGCCGGGATGCCGCTCGCGATGAGCTTCGCCGCGTAGATCAGGAGGCGGGTGCTCACACCTTCCGAGAGGCCGCCCCCACGCACGTTCCGGATCTTCTCGCCGAGCGTCGCGAGCTCGAGCGCGGTGCCCATGTCGGTCTGACCCTCGTGCGCGACGATCTGGGCTTCCTTGTCGCGCGGCGGGTAGTCGAACTCGAGGCTGACGAAGCGCTGGCGGGTCGACTGCTTCAGGTCCTTCAGTACGCTCTGGTAGCCGGGGTTGTAGGAGATGACGAGCAGGAAGTCGGGATGCGCTGCGAGGATCTCGCCCTTCTTGTCGATCGGCAGGATGCGGCGATGGTCGGTAAGCGGGTGGATGAGGACGATCGTGTCCTTCCGCGCTTCGACGATCTCGTCGAGGTAGCAGATGGCGCCGTGCTTCACGGCTTGCGTCAGCGGGCCGTCGATCCAGACGGTCTCGTCGCCTTCGATCAGGTAGCGGCCGACGAGGTCGCTGCCGGTGAGATCCTCGTGGCAGGCCACCGTCACCAGGCGCGGGATGCTCTCGCGTTCCGGATGCAGCTGCGACGCCATGTACTCGACGAAGCGCGTCTTGCCACAGCCGGTCGGACCCTTGAGCAGGATCGGCAGACGTTTCGAGTACGCGGCCGTGAAGACTTCGACCTCGTCGCCGATCGGTAGGTAGTAGGGTCGAGACATCGGAAGCGGGCGGATTCTAGGGGCGACCCGTGACCCACGCAAGGAATGCCGCGTGGAGTGCGAATTGGTGGCAGCCGGCGGGCGGGTCGGGGATGCCTCCTACGGTCGCCGGTTCGCTGCCACCCAGCGCATACAACCTGCCGGTGCCACCATGACCGGCGCACACGCGAGCTGCGGCTCCCCGGAGCCATCCCCGACCCGCCCGCCGGCTGCATCATCACTCCCTCTCATGGAGCCTTTGGTTCCCAGGGTGGCCTGCGCGGCCTGCGCATGGCGGCGTCCGAGAGCGCGGCCAACTTCGCGCGCGTCGCCAAGGCGCTGCACCTCGCCGTCCGCGCGACGCGCTTCGGTTGCACGGATGCGGGCTCGTCGGCGCAGTCGAAGGCCGCCTACCAGTTGCTCCATCGGCAGTATCCGAAGAGCGAGTGGGCGGCGCAGACCAAGTACTACTTCTAGGCGTTGCGTCGCTGCGTCGGCGCGCATAGAGCGCGGACATGGCCAAGACCACTCCCGCACGATCATCCGTGCCGACGGCGCCCGTCCGTTTCGACGGCTTCGCCGACCGCGAAGCGCGCTTCTTCAAAGCGCTCGCCAAGCACCAGAATCGCGAGTGGTTCGCGGCCCATAAGGACGAGTACGAGGACGGTTGGCTCGCGCCGATGAAGGCGTTGCTCGCCGAGGTCCGCGCCGAGCTCGCGCCGCGCTACGCGCACGAGGAGATCGCGGCACCGAAGGTGTTCCGCATCTATCGCGACGTGCGGTTCTCGAAGGACAAGGCGCCCTACAAGACCCACATCGGCGGCTATCTCGGCATCGACGGCAGCGCCGCGGGGCCGGGCGGCGCTGCGGCGCTCTACCTGCACGTCGCCGCCGACGAGCTCTTCGCCTGCGCCGGCCAATACATGATGGACGGCGAGCAGCTGAAGCGCTTTCGCGCCGCGGTCGTCGACCCGAAACACGGGAAGGCGCTGACCGCGATCCTGAAACCCCTCACGCGCGCCGGCTTCACGATCGGGTCGCACGATCAGCTGCAACGCGTCCCGCGCGTCTTTCTTGGCAGCAGCCTCGATTGCACGCTTCGCACCAGTCGAAAGCGCCGGCGAGGCGCCGACCCACCAGACGAGCGCGTGCGTATCGAGGACGATCAACGATGCATGGCCCGTCCGGCGACGACGACTGGAGCTGCGTCAGCCGCTCAGTGAATGGCTCGCGGATGTGCGGAACCTGCCCGAGTTGCGATGCGAGCCCGTCACCGCCGACATCGCGGCACGCGCGGGGGCGTTCGACGACGCGATGCCCGGCGATCCCGCCGATCGTCTGATCCTGGCGACCGCGGCGGCGCTCGGGACTCGACTCGTATCGGCGGACCGCACGCTGCGCGGCAACCGCCACGTCGAAGTCGTGTGGTGAGCTACCGCGGGACGGACTGCGCGCTGTCCGCCGCGATCACGTAGAGCGGGCGGCCCTTCACTTCTTCGAAGATCCGGCTCACGTACGCGCCGAGAATGCCGAGTGCGACGAGCTGGACGCCCGACAGGAACGCGACGGCGACGAAGACCGACGTCCAGCCGGCCGGTGTTTGGCCGCCGAAGACGCGGCCGAGCATGGCGTACAGCACCAGGAGCAGGCTGAGCCCGAAGACGGCAAAGCCGAGGTACGTGACGAGCCGGAGCGGCAACGTCGAAAAGGCGGTCACGCCATCCAACGCCAAGCGGATCAGCTTCGCGTAGGGATACTTCGTCTCGCCCGCGAAACGTTCGGCGCGCTTGTACCCGACCTCGGTGTGGCGGAAGCCGAGCCAGCGAATCAGGCCGCGCACGTACCGGTTGCGCTCGGGGAGCTTGTTCAGCGCGTCGGCGACGCGGCGATCGAGCAAGCGAAAGTCGCCGACGTCGGGCGTCATGTCGACCGTCGCGATCCGCTTCAGCACCCGGTAGAAAACCTTGATCAGCAGCAGGCGAACGGGGCTCTCGCCGGGGCGCTCGGTGCGCACCGCCGACACGACGTCGAAGCCCTCGCGCCACTTGGCGACGAGCTGCGGGATCACCTCGGGCGGATCTTGCAGGTCGGCGTCGATCACGACGACGGCACGACCGCGCGCGTGCTCGATGCCGGCGGTGACGGCGGCCTGGTGGCCGAAGTTCCGGCTGAAGCGCAGCACCCGGACCCGCGGATTGCGGGCGGCCGCGGCGAGGAGAATCGCCGGCGACTCGTCGATCGAGCCGTCGTCGACGAAGATGACCTCGTAGTCCGGACACTGGCCGTCGAGCACGCCGAAGAGCCGGGTCTGCAGCTCGGGCAGCACGGCGGTCTCGTTGAAGATCGGGACGACGACCGAAACCTCCGGTGTCGCTGGGTCGCGGACGACCTCCATGCCTACGCGCGCCGCTCGGCGAGGCAGACGACCGACACGCCGACCGGCAAGCGCCAGCGCGTCAGCCAGCGCCCTTCGGCAGCGAACACGCGCGTCAGCGTGTCGTTCACGAGCCCCGGCTTCGTCATGCCGAAGTCGGACTTGACCTCGCCCTTCGGCTCGCCGCGCAGACGGCGGACCATGCGCACCGCGGCGACCGCCGGAAAGAGGATCGAGTTGAAGTACGAAAGGCAGCGCGGCTCGAAGCCAGCGGCGCGGATGAGCCTCTCGATCTGAGCGAGCGTGTAGCGGCGCTTGTGGTGGCTGACGACGTCCTGGTTGCCCCAGAGGAACTGGAACGCGGGCACCGTCAACAACACGTGGCCGCCCGGCCGGCAGACGCGTGCGAGCTCGGTGAGGGCCCCCGCGTCGTCGTCGACGTGCTCGATGATGTCGAACGCGGTCACCAGATCGAGGGAGCCGGTCTCGAGCGGGACCTGCGTGATGTCGCCGAGCAGCATCGGCCGGTCGCAGCGCGTGCGGGCGAAGCGGATGGCGTCGACCGACATGTCCATGCCGGTCACGGCGCCGTAGCGCGAGAGGAAATTCAACATCGCGCCGGTCCCGAACCCGATGTCGAGGATGCGCATCCCGCTGCCGACGAATGGCGCCAGAATCCGCGTGAAAATCTCACGCCGGCCGCGGAACCACCAATGGGTGTCCTCGATCTCGGCGTACTCGGTGTAGAAATCCTGCTGCATGGCTCGCCGGGCATCCTCCACGCCACCGCGGGTCGCGTCAACGGGCGAACGTTTCGGTGTCGAAGGGCAGCGATTCTGTCCTCCTCTAAGCGGCCAGCGATTCTGTCCTCCCCCCAAGGGGTGAGCATGCAGGGGGATGGATCTGATGAGCGAGCACCAGTGGAAGCGATCGGATGCGA
>Ga0163144_10000222_pt1 | contig 134446 bp, 123 predicted proteins | sample OliLak19BULKMAT1_FD_123175 | JGI IMG/M metagenome (GOLD analysis project Ga0163144, IMG submission 123175) | Freshwater microbial mat bacterial communities from Lake Vanda, McMurdo Dry Valleys, Antarctica - Oligotrophic Lake LV.19.BULKMAT1 | ecosystem: Environmental > Aquatic > Freshwater >...
ACCATCACGCTGACGGCTGCCGCCAGCGATGGCGATGGCACGGTGAGCAGCGTGCAGTTCCTCAGCGGCGCCAGCGTGCTGGCGACGCAGACCACCCCGCCGTTCAGCTTCACGCTGACCGGAGTCGCACCCGGCACCCTCGCCCTGGCGGCGCGCGCGACCGACAATCTCGGTGCGGTGACCACCTCGGCGGTGGTGACGGTGACGGTGCAGGCGGCCAACGGGCCGACGGTGACCGGCTTCACGCTGATCAATGCCGCCAACGAGCTTCCGGTGGCCGGCTTCGATCCGCTGCCCGCCGGCACGGTGACGCTGAATCTCGCCGCCCTGCCGCCGCTGCTCGCCCTGCGCGCGAACGTGGCGGGGACGGTCGGCTCGGTGCGCTTCGCCCTCGACGGCAGTGGCAATTTCCGCACCGAGAACGCTGCGCCCTTCGCGCTGTTCGGCGATACCGCCGGCGACTTCAACCCCTGGAACCTCGCAGTCGGCACGCATGCCATCACCGCCACCGCGTTCAGCGGTGGTGGTGCGACGGGAAGCGCCGGCGCCGCGGTGAGCACCACGCTGATCCTGGTTTCGGGTGCTCCGGTGGCACCGAACTGATCGGTGACCGGGTCGGTGGATCGGGGATTGGGAATTGGGAACGTCGCGACCGCCTTCGGGCAGTGCCATTGGCACGCGCACCGCTTCGCGTCGCGGCGCCACCCCATACCCCAAGGACGCCATCATGGACCCGATCACGCAGCTGACCGAGGAGCACGTCACCTTCCGCACCGCGCTCAAAAAATTGGAGGATCCGCACGGTGCTTCCGGGACCCGGGCCAGCCGCTTCGCCGAAGTGGCCCACCTGCTCGCCGTGCATTCCGCGGGCGAGGAAGAGGTCATCTATCCCCAACTGCAATCCCTGGCCGACGACGTCGACGACGAGGGCATGATCGCGCACGCCTTCGAGGAGCATCACCTGGTCGACGTGCTGGTCGACGAGATCCGCGGCATGGACGCCGAGGATCCGGCCTGGACCGCCAAGGTGCACGTCCTGCGCGAGAGCCTTGAGCATCACATCGAGGAAGAGCAGGAGGAGCTCTTCCCCAAGCTGCGGGAGGCGTTCGATGATGAGGAGATGGCCGAGCTGGGCGACGAGATGGCCGAGGCCCGCGCCGAGGCGGAGCGCTGGGCCGAGGAGCATCCCGACTCCAGCGCCCAGGATGCCGCCATCGCCCGCGCGTCGGCGGAGTCGGAATCGGAGTGATCCGCGGTTGAACCGCCAGCCTGGCGATGCTCATCGCCAGGCTGGGCCTCATCTGGTGCGCGAGTCTGATCAAGCACCGCGCTACACGGCGTGGCGTAGACCCGGTCGCTGACCGGCGGGCGACCGTGGTGGGTGGTGGGAGTGCGCCTCTGCTGCTGGCTGCCCTCCACCGGTTTGGCCGATGAGTACGCGGCTGGAGGCCTGGTCGACCAGGATGGGCCGCAAACCCAGGACGATCCGGAACAGATCGACGCGGGCGAACACTTCATCGTGATCGCTCTGCGCCGCGGCTTCCTCATCGAGCAGATTGCTCTGCACCTGCCGACGGCAGCACAACACTTTGTCACCGGACGCGAAGGATGGTCCCTTGTAGAGCAGCGGACCGAGGCGGGCGAGATGGTCGCCTGGCCCGTTGCAGAGGCCGTCCTCCGAGCGCAGGGTGACGATGGCTTTGTACTGCATCCCAAGGTCATTGAGCTGATGCGTGTGGTCGGGATCGAAGCGGATCCGGGTCTCGACCTCGACGTCATAGAGACCCGCGGTCCTGGTCCGCGCGATGTGCAGGGTGGGCGTGAGCAGGAATCTCGGGGATGAACGGGCGGACATGGGCTGCTCCGGGAAGGGTTGGACGCGGGGAGCGTCGGATGGTGGCCGGAAATCTGCGACGGTGCGCTGACTATCTGGTGTCTGGCGGTCAGCTCGCCTACGGCACGGTGCTGCTGCGGGAAACGGAGTCGCGGGCTCCTGCCGCCACCGTGCTGCCGAGCCGATGGCTGTCATGCACATCCGCCGTCGTCGCCAGCGCCGGGGCGATGCCGGGCAGGTGCAGGAACAGCCGGCAACGGACGTAGATCTCGTCGCCGTCGGATGTGTCGGGATCAAGGCGCGTGGTCTGCACCAGACGGGTGCGCGCGAAGCAACGCTCACCGGCGGCGAAGTCCGGCCCGGCGAAATCCTGACGGCCGATGGCGGCGATGAGGTCGTCGCCTGAGGCGTCCTCGCAGCGCAGGTGGGCGACGGCGCGGAAGACCGCGCCCAGGCGATTGATCACGTCGCTGTGCTCGCTGGTGAAGCGGACCACCGCCCGGATGGCGACCTGGTGCAGACCGGCGATGGCGGTGCGGGTGATGGTCACCCGGGGACGTAGGCGGAAAAATCCGTGATCCGCGCGCGCGACGGCGGTGGTCGGTCTCACCTCGCCACCACCAGCTCGGCGATGAGCAGGCCCAGCGCTTCGGCGGCATCGCGACTGACGCCGATCTCCTGCCACGACGGCCCCGGCCGCGTCTCGCGGTAGCCGCACACCGGGCCGGGTACCAGCCGCGACACCCGCCAGCCGGCGGCGACCTCGACGCTGGCGCTGGCGCGCATGCCGAGGCCCTGGTGGGTGACCGTACGCACCTGAGCAGGTTCGAAGAGCAGACGTTCGTCGATCACCACCGCCTGATGGCCGTCCGCGTTGAGCGTGCGCACGGGGACGGCGTCGCCGCCGATCAGCCGCGCCAGGGCGGCGCGCACCAGGGCGCAGGGATTGCTGGGGGTGGTCACGGGAACCGGCTGGGGCAGGGGCATGGTGGACTCCGTCGTGGTTGAGCGGACAGCGCGGCCGGACCAGTCGGTCAGCGCCCGGCGGCGGTGCCGGTACGTGGGGGAGGTACTGGCAGCGGTGCCTGAAACCGGAAACGCCTGCTGGCGGGGCGGACCTGCGCGTATGCGGTGGGTGGCCGGGGCTCTCCGTGGCAGTTCCGGTTTTCGCGCCAGCGCCCGTACTTCAGGGCATGTCGCCGACACCGCCCACCTTCCTCGCGCCCGGGAGCCCCGCGCCCGGGCGTCCGGGTACCGGACCGCCCGCGTGCGAGCGCGAACGAGCGCCGCGCCACATGGATGAGGCCGACACCCGCAGTTCGATGCTCCTCGAAGCCCGCGCCGAACGTGCTGACGAAAAGTGGCTGTACTACCGCGAGCCGGTGCAGCGCTACCTGCGTGGCCTGGGCTGCGCCGAACAGGATCTCGAGGATCTCACCCACGACATCCTCGTCCGCCTGCACACCTACATCGTTGCCGGGTACGACCGCTCGCGGGCGTTCCGGCCGTATTTCAAGACCGCCATCCGCAACCTCTACTTCGACCACCTGCGTACGCACCCGAAGCCAGAGACGCTGGACAGCTCGGCGGCGGTAGCCGAGGAACGCCTGGAAGATCGCGATCTCGCCCCGCTGGTGGCCTACGCGCGCATCGTCTACGGGCAGTTCGCCGGCGAGGTCACCGGTCAGGACGCCAAGGACTGCACGCTGCTGCATGCCTGGCTGGTCGAGGGTGTCACCCAGGACGAGATGGCACGGCGGCGCGGCCAGACCGGTCGCCACATGCGCAAATGCCTGGGCCGCGCCGCCGACCGGCTGGCCGAGTGGATGCACGCGCGCATGAACGACGGCGACCTCGCCGACCTCGCCACGCTGGCCCGTCGCCATGGCGCCGATCTCGACCTGCGCGGCAACGCCCTGCGCGATCTCTTCCGCCACCTCTCGCAAGCCAAGCGCATGCGCGTGCTGGTGGTGCTGGCGTACCTGCATCGGCAACGCCCCACCGACGGCATCGGCTCGAGTCGTTGAAGGGCTGTCGACGATGCCACTGCGAACATGGGTTACTGCTGCACGGTGCAGCAGTAGCGGGATGACACCCGGGCAGCTCGCGCCGCGCTGTCGTCTTGTTTCGCCGCGGCGGGCTCCTAAGTGCTCAACCTCGGTGGCCTGCGGATTCCTGCTGCTCGCGCATCACCGTTTGGACTGTCGGTGTCGGCCTGCCTTATTTTCAGGATCGCGAACAACAGCACCTCAACCACGCTGCCGCTGACCGCGGCCAGGAGTGCATGATGCCTGCCTTCATCTTCGGGACATTCCAAGGCTGCACGCAAGGCGGCGGCACGGTGCCCACGATCACCGTCACCCCGCCGGCCGCCAATGCGTTGCCGATCATCAAGGGCAACACCTACAAGTTCATCTACACCAGCGCCGCCTTCCCGCCGGGCGGCAGGGTCACTCTGAACGCAACCTGTAACGGGTCCGCCATGCGGGTGATCGCCCCGGCGACCATGGCGGGCAGCCGATCCACCGCGCTGCAGCTCACCATCGCCAATAATACCGGCATCGGTGTCGACCTCGCCCTGCCCTAGTCCTGCGCCGGTCGGCACTCTCGTTCAATCCAGAGTGGCGTGGCGGTAAACGCGCGACCTCTGCCAGACGACCACCCCTTGCCCTAGGATCCGCCATGTCCTCCGTGTCCCAACTCCTGGTCGTCGCCATCGCTCAGAAGACCTCCGTCACGCCCTTGCCCGGCCCAACCCCGCCCGGAGGCGATCGGCGTTTCGAAGGCCCTGGAGGCGTCAGCGCCCGGGTCGAGATCCGCGAAGTGATAGGCGGGTCCCAGATCGACCTCCGGCTACCGGCGGTGGTGCTCCAGCCGAGCGCCATCGCCGTCTCGACTTTGTCAGCGGATGCAGCCGACGGCTATGGCGGTGTCTTCACCTTCACCAGCGAGCATGCCGCGACTGCGGCCTACGCGGTGGTGGTCACGATGCCGGTAGCGGGACCCACCCAGGGCCCGACGTCGACCTCCCAGCAGATCCCGATCGAGGTGATCAGCATCTTTCCGCACCAGTTCGTGCGCGTCATCGTCGAGTTGCCGTAGCTTTCTGGTCTGGCCCACGAGACGACTGACCGACGCCGCCATGGCCATCGCTGCGTCCTCCGATCCCTGCTGGCCGCAGGCCGCCACCGGCAGCGCATCCGGAGGTGACCCGGGCGGCGACCTGCTCGCGTGGTGCGCGGGCGACCCGCCTGCGCGCATCGGCCAGGTCCGCCTCATCCGCCTGATCGGCAAGGGCGGCATGGGCGACGTCTACCTGGGTCGGCATGACGTGCTCGGCACCGACGTGGCGGTGAAGCTCATGCGTCCGGATCGCGTCGATCCGGTGCGCTTCGCGGTCGAAGCGCAACTCGCCGCCCGTGTCCGCCATGAGCACGTGGTCGCCATCCATGACGCCGGCAGCGACCAGGGCCGTTTCTACCTGGTGCTCGAACACCTGCCCGGGCCGGACCTGCAGCGCTTCGTCCAGCACGTCGGACCCCTGGGCTGGCGCAAGGCGGTCGACCTCATCATCCAGGCCGCCTGCGGACTGGGTGCCGCGCATGCCGCCGGCATCGTCCATCGCGACGTCAAGCCGGGCAATCTGATCCTCGATGGTGGCGGCCGGGTCAAGGTCGCTGATCTCGGTTTGGCGCGTCTGCTCGGCGACCGCGATCCCAGCACGGTCACCGGCGACGTCCTCGGCACTCCGGGCTACATGGCGCCCGAGCAAGCCTTCGACCCGCGCAGCGTCGATGCCCGCGCCGATGTCTACGGCCTGGGCGCGACGCTGTGGTTTCTGCTCACCGGCAGCCTGCCGCCGCTGGCCGATCAGCGCACTCCTCTCCCCGCCGGTACGCCGCCGGCGCTGACGGAACTGCTCGATCGCATGCTCGCCCGCCAGCCACGCCGCCGTCCGCTCGACGGGGCCGCGGTGGCCCGCGCGCTGGATGGCATTCGTCACTGCCCGCTGCGTGCCCGGGCGACGCGGCGGCGAGCAGCGTTGGCGGCGGCAGTGGTGGTGCTGGTGCTGGCGGGCCTGGTCTGGCTCCTGCTAGCGCGCGGTTCTGCACCACCGCCGAGGCCGATCACCCTGGTCAGCGTGGTGGCGGCGGCTCCCGCCGTCGCCGCGGCGACACCGCCGCTGCCGCCCGCCGCGCCGGCACCCGCAACCTCGGCGCGCCCGGAGCCGGTCGCGCTGGTCGCGCCAGCGGCGGAGGCTCCGCGCGCTGGCTGGTCGACGCCGGAACGCGCCGCATTCCTGATCGACGAGGCACTGCCCGCCGAGGCGCTGGCACCGATGCACCAGGCCTTGTTCGCCAGCGGCCTGCGCGTCGTCGAGCGCCGCGGCCTGGAGGCCATCCTTGCCGAGCTGCGGCGGGCGGGCGAGACGGTGACCGATCAGGGGACGGCGCTCAGGATCGGCCATCTGGTCTCGGGCCATGTCGCCATCCTCGGACGCGTGGTCAGCGGACAGGTCGAGCTGCGGGTGGTGGCCATCGAGAGCGGCGAGCTGTGCCATTACCGGCTGGTTCCCTCTGACCAGACCGGTGCCGCCACCGTCACCGGCATCGCCCGCGCCGTGGCCGCCCTGCCGGTGCAATGCCGCGTCAGCGCGGGAACACTGGACGCCGGCGCCCGCCACGGTGTGCGCGTCGGCGACCGCTTCGCCCTGCATGGCGGCACGCCAGCCGCCCCGGGACCGGTCCTCGCCGTGGTCGCGGTCAGCACGGTCGCCGAGGATTCCGCGCGACTCGCGCCTGAGGTGTCCGCGCCGGGCGCCACGCTGGCCAGGAAGCTGCTGCGATGAGGGTCGCTTCCGTCCTCGTGCTCGCGGCGCTGCTTCTCGCCGGCTGCGTCGATCGCGTCGCTCCGCGCACCGTCGATGGCGTCGCCTACGGCGTCACCGCCGAGCCCTTCCGCAACCGCTGGTGGCAGTTCTACGAACGCGGCCTGAGCTGGGCCGAGGGCGGTTTCCTGGTCGAGGCCGAGGCCGACCTGCGCGCCTGCCTGCGCCTGCGCGAGACCGACCGCCGGCGGGCGCGCACCTATGGCATGCACTATGTCCACTGCTTCGCCCACCGCGAACTGGGCGCGGTGCTGCTGCGCCAGCGCCGCCACGACGAAGCCGAGCGCGAACTGCGTCAGAGCATGGCCCAGGAGCCCAGCGCCAAGGCCGCGCTGCTGATCGGCCGCTTGACCGCCGCACGCACGGGCGCTCCTCCGGCCCCCAACCAGGTCGCCCTGCTTGGCGCCGTCCCCGCTCAGGTGGGCGGATCGGTCGCCATCGACCGCGTCGAAGCGGCTGCCGACGGTGGCATCCTGGTCAGCGGGCACGCGCCCGCCGGCCAGCTCTGGTTGTTCGATCCGGCCGGCACAGCCAGGCTGGTGCCGGCGGCCGCGAACGGCGATTTCAGCGCGCACATTCCCGCCCTCGGCCGGCTGGCGGTGGGAACGCAGCCGGAGCACACGATCAGTCTCAAGCTGGCCACCGTCGCCGCGCCCGAGCTGACCATCGATGGCCCCGCGGACGGCGACGCGCCGAGCGCCGATCAGGTGGTGTACCGTTGGCAGGGGGCTGGACCGCAGCCGCTGCGAGCCCTGACCGCGTCGAGCAATGGCCGTGAACTGGTCCGTCTGCCGCTCTCTGGTCTGCGCGCCGCCGGCATGCTGCCGCTGCCGCTGCCGCTGGGCGAGCAGCGCCTGGTGCTGACGTTGGAGGACGCCACGGGCGGCACCAGCCAGGTCACGCGCACGCTGCACGTCCGGCCGGTGCCCGCGCAGGACCGCCGCCGCCGCGCCACCGCCCTGATGGTGCCGGCGCAGCCGGTGCGCCCAGGCGCCATGCAGGCGACCGACGACCCGCGCCTGACCGAGGCGTTGTCGCTCAACGCCCGCTTCCGCATCTCCGACCGCGACGCCGACCCGCTGGCCGCCACCGAGCGGGCGCTCGCCGATGGCGGCTGGGTGGATGCCACCACCGTCGCCGCCATCGGCCGTCGCGAGGCCTGCCGCTACGCCCTGACTGCCACCATCAATCGCGGGCGCGACGGCATCGAGTGCTACCTGCGTGTCGTCCACTGCGCCAGCTCGCTGACCGTGGCCAGCGCCGACGCGTACGCCGAAGGCCCCGCCGCCGCGGACGCCGCCGCCTTCTTCGCCACGGTGGCGGCTCGGGTGCGTCAGAGTTTTCCGGTGCTGAGCGGGACGCTGCGCAGCAGCGAGAGCGGCGCCTGGATCGACCTCGGCAGCCGTCACGGCGTCTGCGCGCTCATGCTGTTCTATCCCGCCCATGACGACGACCGCGTCCCGCCCATCGAAGTGCGTGCGCGCACGGCCGAGCGCAGTCAGGTCGTGCTGCCGACGCCTTCCTTCCCCGACCGCACCCCGGTGCACAGCGAATGACCCGGCTTCGCTCCCCAGGCGCAGCATTGCCGCAACGTCGCCGATGGGCGATCGGCCTGGGTTGCGGCGTCCTCGCTGCCGGCGCCGGATCCCTCGACGGAGCGGTCCTGATCAGTTCCGATATCGCTGGGACCCCGGTTCCCGTTCCGGCTGGCCCGCGCGCTCTGGCGCTCGGCGGCGCCTTCACCGCTATCGCCGACGATGCCACCGCGGCGACGGCGAATCCTGGCGGCATGCCCCAGCTCGAACGGGTCGAGCTGTCGCTCTCCGGCGGCTGGTACTGGCAGCAGGTGCGCCCCGAGGACGGCAATCGCGAAAACGCCAGCGCGGTCGCCTTCGACCACGCCAGCGTGGTGGTTCCGTTCTTCGCCGCCGGTGCCCAGCACGCGTTCGGACTGTTCTGGAAACGCCTGTTCGACTTCACCCTCGACCTCGACGTGCCCTTCTCCGACGGCGTGGCGCTGGATGCGGATTCGCGCACCGAACAGCGCGGGGAATGGTCGGCCTGGGGGATGAGCTATGCGGTGGAACCGCTGCCGACGCTGGGCCTCGGGGTCAGTCTGCTGGTATGGAACGATGCCCTCACCGGGGCGAGCAGCTACACCCAGCTGACGACCACGCGCGCGCTGTTCGACCTTGGCGGCATCGAATCGGTCAGCGAGGTGATCGAAGAGCGCGAGTTCACCATCGAGGAGGGCTACAGCGTGGTCATCGGCCTGTGGTGGCAGCCGGTACCGCGCTGGTCGTTCGGCCTCACCGTCAAGCCGGAGTACCGGCTCGATCTCGCGGCACGCACCTTCGAGACGCTGATCGAGGATGGCGTCATCCTCGGTGATCCGCGCACGCCGTCGCAGCAGAGCAGCGAGTTCACCTACCCGACCAGCGTGACGGTCGGGGTGGCGCACCATTGGAACGACCTCAACGCCATCGCCGTGGATGTCACCTGGACCAACTGGTCGGGCTACCACCAGACCGCGGACGGCAACGCGTCGAGCCTGGTCAATCCGCTGATCGACAGCCACGACTTCGCTGACGGCTGGACCGTCCGCGCCGGTTTCGAACACGTGTTCATCCTCGACCGAGTCGTGCTGGTCGGGCGCGTCGGCGCCTCGTGGGAACGGCTGCCCGCGAGCGAGCCGGTGGCCGACATCGCCCAGCCCGAGACCACCAGCGCCACCACCGACGATTACTTCGGCGTCAGCGCCGGCTTCAGCATCTTCCGCCGCAACGTCCTGTTCGACTTCGCCACCGAGCTGCGTTATGGCCACCAGGTTGGAACCGCGCGGTTGACCGGCGTCACCGACACGGTCGACGTGTTGGCGATGGTCGCCCGCTTCGGCCTGACCCTGCAACGCTGATCCTACCATCAGCAGCTGGCTGATAGCTGCTCGCTGATAGCCAGACGTTCCTGCGTCTTTTGGCAGTTTGTAGGCTCACCTGGCAGGTGAAGCCGTTGGTTGCCCTGACCACCCGAGCAACCGGCCATCAGCTATCTGCTATCAGCCATCTGTTCATCTTGCGCGCTATCCGTCCTGCTCGGCACACAGCCGCACGTACTCGTCATCGCTGAGCCCGGCCGGCCGACGTGGCCCGCGGCGCTGGCCGAGGCCGAGCTTGGAGCGCTCCTCGTCGGAGTGCGCGCGAGTGCTGAGTCCGCCACCTTCGGCAAGGCGCTCCCACAAATCGCTGAGCAGAGCAGGCAGCGGCGATTCGATGCGCAGCGTGGCGCCGGTCAGCGGATGCGGAAACGCGAGCACGGCGGCGTGCAGGGCCTGGCCGGGCAGATCGCTGCACGGCGTGCCGTAGACCCAGTCGCCGGCCAGCGGGTGGCCGTGGTGGGCGGCGTGGATGCGGATCTGGTGCTGGCGGCCGGTGTGCAGCAGCACCGCGAGCAGGGCGAAACGATCGCCGGCCCGGGCGAGCACGCTGTAGTCGGTGTGGCTGGGCTTGCCGTCGGCGGTGATGCGCATGGCGATCGAATCATCGTCGGGCTCGGCGATGGGATCGAGCCAGCTGCCGCTTTCCGGCACCGGCACCCCGTGGCAGATGGCGCGGTATTCCTTGTGGAGGTCGCCGGCGTCGAGCGACTGCGACAGGCGCAGATGGTTCTCCAAGTCGAGACTGACCAGGACGATGCCGGAGGTGTCGCGGTCGATGCGGTTGACCAGGCGCGCCTGCTGCGGGTCGCGGCCGTGCGCCTCCAGCCAGTCCTGGACCTGGTTGACCAGGGTTCCGGTGAGCGTGCGACCGGCCTGGTGGGCGAGCTGACCGGCCGGCTTGTCGACGACCAGGAAGCCAGGGTCCTGGTGGAGCAGACGCAGCGGCGGCAGCGCCGGCGGTTCCACGGCACCGGCAGCGGTCAGCGGCGCGCGCAGCTCGACGCGGTTGCCCGGACGCAGCTTGTCGCGCTCGCCAGCCACCGCGCCGTCGATGGTGCAGTGGCCGGCGTTCAGCCAGCGGCGCAGCAGCGAACGGCTGATGGTGGGCAGGATGGCGTGGAGGTACTTGTCCAGCCGCCAGCCCTTGCCGTGCGTGCGACCGACTGCGAAGCGCACGATGCGGCGATCGCCGGTGAGCTGGCGTTCGACCGGCACTTCGTTGCGGATGCCCTCGGCCTGGGTGGCATCGTCTGGATCCGGCTCGTCGCCCATGGGCGGGCATTGCAGGAGTCGCGGCGCCACGGCAAGGGGCGGCCCTGGGGCGCGAAGGGATCGCTGGAGGGGCGCGAAGGGCTAGCTGGAGGGGCGCGAAGGGATCGAAGGGCGCGAAGGGGACCACTCGCAGAGACCACTCACCTCACATCGCCTCACCGGCCCTTCGCGCCCTTCGCGCCCTTCGCGCCTGTGCCGTCTCCGCGCCCTTCGCGCCCTTCGCGCCTGAGCCGTCCCCGTCCCCGCCCTACCGAATCACCTTCCTGAACACCTCACCCTTCACATCGGTCAGCCGGTAATCGCGGCCCTGGAAGCGCCAGGTCAGGCGTTCGTGGTCGAAGCCCATGAGGTGGAGGATGGTGGCGTGCAGGTCGTGGACGTGCACCGGGTCGGCGACCACCTCGTAACCGAGTTCGTCGCTGGCGCCGTAGATGCCTGGCTTGGTGCCGCCACCGGCCAGCCACATGGTGAAGGCGCGCACGTGGTGGTCGCGGCCGAGATCCTTGGACTTCACCGTGCGACCCTGCTGCTCGCTCATCGGCGTGCGACCGAATTCGCCGCCCCACACCACCAGCGTGCGGTCGAGCAGGCCGCGCTGGCGCAGGTCGCGCAGCAGCGCCGCGGTGCCCTGGTCGATCTCGCGGCAGCGCTGCGGCAGTTGCTTATCGATGGTCTTGCCGCCGGTGCCGTGGTGGTCCCAGCCCTTGTGCACGATCTGCACGAAGGGCACGCCGCGTTCGACCAGCCGGCGCGCCAGCAGGCAATTGCGCGCGAAGCCCTGCTGCTGCGGACTGGACTTGGTTCCCGCACCGAGGCCGTAGAGGGCGAGCACGTGCGCCGGCTCGTTGCCCAGATCCGCGAGCTCGGGCATGCTCGCCTGCATGCGCACGGCGAGGTCGTAGGCGGCGCTGCGGGTGGCGATCTCGGGATCGCCGACGCCGAGCTGATGCAGGTCGTTGAGCCGCTTGATCAGGTCGACGCTGGCGCGGCGATCGTCACGGCCGACGCCGGCGGGATCGGCGAGGTAGAGCACCGGATCGCCGGACGCGCGCAGCTCGACGCCCTGGTGCTGGCCGGGCAGGAAACCGGCGCCCCACAGTTCGCGTCCGGCTTCGAGGAAGGCCTCGCTGGATTGCAGCACGACATGGCGCGGCAGGTCGCCGGCCGGACCACCCAGCCCATACGACAGCCAGGCGCCCAGGCTGGGCCGGCCGAGCACATCGTGACCGGTGTTCATGAACACCTGGCCGGGCGCGTGGTTGATGACGTTGAGGTCGGTGCGCATCGAGCGGATGATCGCCAGCTCATCGGCGACGCCGGCGGTGAATGGCAGCAGCTCGCTGACGTCGGCGCCGATGCGGCCGTGCTTGGCGAAGGTGAACGGCGAGGCGAGCAGCGACGGTTCCTTGGCCAGGAAGGGGAAGCGTTGGCCCTTGAGCATCTCGGCCGAGACCTTCTGCCCGTCGCGCCTGGTCACCTCGGGCTTGGGGTCGAAGAGATCGATCTGCGACGGACCGCCGGGCATGAACAGGAAGATGACCGACGTGGCCTTGGCGGCGTGATGGCGGACGCCGGCGGCGACCGGGTCGGCGGCTGACGCCCGACCGCCGAGCGCGAGGGCGCCCAGGCCACCGGCACCGAGCGCGAGGAGATCGCGGCGGGTCAGGGAATGCTGATGGCTGATGGCTGATGGCTGATGGCCCGCTGCACGAGGTGTTGCGGGTGGACCAGCGCTTGCATCCCTGCTGCGATCGGCCCGTGCAGCCGCTTGCCCTGCGTGGCAGCCGCCCGCCATCCGCTTGCAGCCATCAGCTATCAGCTGCTTCATGGTCATTCCTGGGTCTGCGTCGCGTCGAGGTTCAGCAGGACGTTGGCCACCAGCGTCCACGCCGCGAGGTCGGCGGCGCTGCTGCCGGCAGGGAGGGGCTCGCCGCCGTTCAGCAGCGCGGCCGCCGCCGGGTCGGCGCGGTAGCGGCGCAGCCCGGCCTCGGCGAAGGTGGTGACGGCGGCGCGTTCGGCCGCGACCGGCAGCCGCGCCAGGCACATCCGCCAGCCCAGGTCGATGCGCGCCGCGGTGCCCGTAACGGCGATCATCCGCCGCGCCAGACCACGCGCGGCGGCGACGAACTGCGGTTCGTTGAGCATGGTCAGCGCTTGCAGCGGGGTGGTGGTGCGGGTGCGGCGGACGACGCAGAACTCGCGGCTGGGCGCATCGAAGGCGCCGAACACCGGGTGCAGGGCGGCGCGCTTCCAGAACACGTAGATCGAGCGCCGCCACTGGTCGCGACCGGTCGACGCCTTCCAGCCGCCGCCGCCGGCGCCATCGACCGCCGCCGCCGGCAAGGGCGGGAACACCGGCGGGCCGCCGAGGCCGCGATCGAGCAGACCGCCGATGCTCAGCGCCTGGTCGCGCAGAGTTTCACCCGACAAGCGGAAGCGGGCACCGCGCGCGAGCAGACGGTTGTCGCCGTCGCGCTCGTGGGCGGCGGCATCGCGCGCCGAGGACTGCCGCCAGGTCGCCGAGCCGGTGATCAGGCGGTGCAGCGCCTTCATGCTCCAGCCCTGGGCGACGAACTCGCAGGCCAGCCAGTCGAGCAGGTCGCTGTGGCTGGGGGCGCGGCCCTGGCTGCCGAAGTCCTCGGCGGTCTCGACCAGGCCACGGCCGAAATGCTGGGCCCAGATGCGGTTCACCGCCACCCGCGCGGTCAGCGGGTTGCGCCCGTCGACCAGCCACTGCGCCAGGCCGAGACGGTTGCGCGCAGCGCCAGCGGGCAGCGCGCCGAGCGCGGTCGGAACACCCGGCTCGACGATCTCGCCCGGCCGGCTGTAGCTGCCGGCGATGCGCAGCGGCACTGGTTTCAGCACTTTGCGTTCGGCCAGCACCAGGGTGGTGATCTTGGCTTCGGTGACCTGCCGGCGCACCTGGCGCAGGCGGTCGACGGTCTCGACCTGGTCGGGGTCGGTGGCCAGGAAGGCGGCGGCGATCATCAGCTTGGCGGCGCGGTCGCGGCCGGCGGCCGGGCCGCTGAGAGCGGCGGCCAGCACCTTGTCGGTCTTGGCCGCGGCCTTGCCGGCGTGCGCCTCCCAATCGGCGACCTCGTCGGCGCGCCGCGCGGCCAGTTCGAGCGCCCAGCCGTCGAGCTGCTGCAGTTCGCTGTCGAGCGCGCTGCGCACCGCCGGTTCGAGCGGGATGGCCAGCGGCTGGTCCTCGGCCTGCGCGAAGAAGGCGAGCAGGCGGTAGTAGTCGCGCTGCGGGATGGGGTCGTATTTGTGGTCGTGGCATTGCGCGCATCCCACGGTCAGGCCCAGCCACACCGTGCCCAGGGTGTTGGTGCGGTCGACGTCGGCGTACCAGCGCTCCTCCTCCTTGTCGTTGATGGCGTTGTCGACGCTGTTGCGGCTGAAGCCGGTGGCGATGCGATCGGCGACCGTGGCGTTGGGCAGGAGATCGCCGGCGATCTGCTGGATGGTGAAGCGGTCGTAGGGCAGGTCGTGATTCAGCGCATCGATGACCCAGTCGCGGTATTTCCACACCGACCGGGTGGCATCCTTGCGGCCGGCGCTGTCGCCATAGCGGGCACCGTCCAGCCAAGGCGTCGCCCAGCGCTCGCCATGGTGCGGTGACGCGAGCAGGCGATCGATCTGGCGGTTCCAGGCGTCGGGGGCGCTGTCGGCCAGCGCGGTGTCGACCTCCTCGGGCGTCGGCGGCAGGCCGATGAGATCGAGGCTGAGCCGGCGGATGAGCGTCGCCGGTGGCGCTTCGGGCGCCGGGCGCAAGCCATCACGTTCGAGCCGCGCGAGCACGAAGGCATCGATCGGGTTGCGCACCCAGGCCTGGTCGCGCACCACCGGGATCGCCGGCAGCCGCGGCGCCGTCCACGCCCAGTGACCGCCGGCCGGCCAGGGCGCGCCGGCATCGATCCAGGTGGTCAGCAGCGCGATCTGCTCCGTGGTCAGCGCCGCCTTCTTGACCGGCATGCGCGGAGCATCCGCGGTCTCGGTGCGTACCCGGCGCAGCAGCAGGCTGTCGGCGCTGCGTCCGGGCACGATCGCCGGCCCGCCCTCGCCGCCGCGCAGCAGGGCGGCGCGATCATCCAGCCGCAGTCCACCCTTGGGCCGCTCGGCGCCGTGACAGGACAGGCAGCTGACCGCAAACAGGGCGGTGGCCTCGCGGGCGAGTTCGTCACCACGTCCGGGCTTGGGCGCCGGGGAGGGGCCGGCATCGACCGCCAGCGCGGCGGACGCGGCGCCGGTGATGACCAGGGCGAGAATCAGCGGTGTTGCCCAGGTCATGGCGGCCATCCGGCGCCCGGCGGTGGCTGCCGCGGGATGGCCGTACGTTCCAATATGTGGAACGATGTCAAGCGGCGGGCCCGGGATGCCTCCGTCCCGCCCAGCGCAGCGCGAGCCCGAGCAGCCCGCCGATGAGCAGCGCCGCGGCGTGCGCGACGAGCAGCGCGCGCACCTCGCCCCAACCATGCAACAGGCCGCAGCGCAGCGCGTCCTGGGCGATGATCGCCGTCGCGGCCAGCACCAGACCGAGGCGCAGCGGCACCACCGCGACCAGCACCACCAGCCACCAGCCCACCACCCAGCGCAGCTCAGCGCGGGGATGCAGCACGCGCACGGCGGCGATCAGGGCGGTGGCCAGCGGTACGGCGCCGGCGATGACTGGCGGCGTGTCCGCGATCTGCGCCGCCAGCGCCCAGACCACGCCGATCAGCGGGAGCGCGGCCGCGACCAGGGCGAGCGTGCGTACGGCGCCAAGCCAGCGTTCGCAGGCGCGCAGCAACACGGTCAACAACAGGACGCTGGCCAGCGCCTGCCAGAGGTCGTCGGCGAACAGGGCGTAGGTCCACCACGACCCGGCCGCGTTTTCGCTGCCCGACGGATATAGGCGCAGGCTGGCGGAAAGCGTCGCGACCAGCCGCGCCGGCGTCTCGGGCAGCCAGGTCCAGGCGCCCAGGGCGACGACCGCCAGGCGCTCCGCCGTCAGCGTCACCATCAGCAGACCGGCCACGATCCACGCCGCAGGCGTCGGCAGCGATGGCGGACCCGAACCGGGCAGGTCGTCGGGACCGGCGATGGCGGTGGGCAGGATGAACAGCACGGTCAGCCAGTGGGCAGGAAAGGCGCCCGGTCCGCCCAGGCGCGCAGCGGCCCAAGCGCCGCGAGGATCTCACCGTGCAAGGCCGGGCTGGCGGCGGCGACCATGCTGCGGCGATGGCGCAGGTCGCCGCTGGCGGCGCGGAAGTCGGTGGCGACGCCTCCACCGCAACGCACCAGCAGTTCGCCGGCGGCGGTGTCCCAGGGATGGATGCCGAGTTCGTAATAGGCGTCGAGGCGGCCGACCGCGACGTAGGCGAGATCGAGCGCCGCCGAGCCGCCGCGACGATGGTCTTCGCAGCGGCGCTGGAGATCGCGGAACACGGTGATGGCGTCGTCGAGCGGTTCGGGCACGCGGAACGGCCAGCCGGTGGCGATCAGCGCCTTGGACAAGTCGATGCATCCCGAGGTGGAGACGCGGCGTTCGTTGAGCCACAGGCCGGCGCCACGCTCGCCGATGAACGATTCGTCGCGCATCGGATCGTAGACGATGGCGTGGCGCGGCTCGACCCGGCGATCGCAGAAGGCGATCGAGATGGCGAAGGCGGGGATGCCGTGGATGAAGTTGCTGGTGCCATCGATGGGGTCGACGATCCAGCACGGCCCGTCACCGAGATCGGTGTCGGCGGCGGTCTCTTCGCCGAGCACGGCGTGATCGGGGAAGCGTGTACGGATGCGGCCCAGGATGGCGTCCTCGACCAGGTGGTCGACATGGCTGACATAGTCGCGCAAACCCTTGGCGACCGCGTCCTTGAGGCTGACCTGGGCGAAATGGTCGCGCGCGATCCGGCCGCCGACGCTGGCGAGTTCGACGAGGAAGCTGCGCACGCGCGGCATGCTCGACGTGAAGTCGGGGGAGTCCAGGGCGGGATGGCGGGAGCGCGGCGATTCGCGGCACTGTGCACGTACGGATGGCGTGAAGAGTGGTGCCGCCCGGGCACCCTGGCGGGCAGCGCAGGCCTCCTCCCTCCCTGCCTTGTCCGGCCAGCATTCCGGAAGTACCGTCCCCCGGATCGCATCCCGCCATGCCCGCATCCCACTCCGATCGCCTGCGCGCCGTTCACGACATCGAATACTGCGCCACCGCGGTGCACCGCCAGGTCAGCGCCATCAGCGATCGGATCACGCTCGCCGGCCAGGCGATCACCACCGCGCCGCCGGTGCGTTGGCTGCTGGCGCTGCCGGTGGCCAGCGCACTGGTGCCGCTCGTCAGCCTGGGCGTGCTCAGCGTGATCTTTGGCGAATCGCCGCTCACCATCGCGGCCACCCTGGCGCATGAGTACGGCAGCGGACTGCTGATCGTCGGCTGGCTGCTGGCCTGCGCGCTGTGGTGGGGATGGCGCAGCACACGGCCCGGCCCCGGTTGATCGGCGTCGCCCACCGACGGAGGCGGTGACCAACGAGAACGGCGGAAGGGTCGCCCCTTCCGCCGTCCACCGGCCGAAGCCGGAATCGTCAATGCAGTGGCCGCCGTGGCGGCCGCTGATTCACTTCACCAGGGTCCAGCCCTTGTTGTGGGCTTCGGCGGCCTTGACGGCCTCTTCGCCCTTCATGGCCTTGACCTTGGCCTGGCACTCGGCGCTGCACACCGCGATGGCGCCGGTCTTGTCGCCAGCCTTGACGCTGACGGCTTCGACCTTGGCGTCGATGGGCTTGCCGCAGCAGCAGGTGGCGTTGGAGGCCTTGACGGCGTCCTCGGCGGCAGCGCCGCCGATGAAGGCGACGACGGCGATAGCAGAGAGCAGGTAACGCATGAGAGGCTCCTTCGGATGAAAATCCGGTTGGGGTTCGCGCGGCAGGATGCCTGGGCTCCATGAGAGGTCGATGAGCACCGCTGCGATTTGGCCCTGCATTCTGCATGATCCGTGCGCCCGCCGCCGCCGGTCAAGCAGGCTGATGAAAAACTCCGTTCTCCATCAGCCTGCTGTCTTCGCGTTCCCCGGGGGCGACCTGCGGTCGCTATTTTCCCCGGGAAACGCGAAGGGTGCTTTTTATCCAGGGGGGCAGACGCCCCCCTGTAACCCCCGCAGGCTGCTTTTTCAGCAGCCTGCTAGCGATCCATCTGCCCTCAGGCCCAAGCGTCGAGCTGCCCCTTGATGCGCAGCCAGCGTTCGCGCGCGAGTTGGGCGCCCATGACCTCGACGGCGGCAGCGCCGGCGAGGGCGCCGATGCGGCCGGCGGCGGGCAGCGACAGGCCGCGCAGCCAGCCCGAGAGGAAGCCAGCCGCCCACGAATCACCGGCGCCGGTCGAGTCGATGGCCTGCGCCACCACCGCCGCCACCTGCACGCGTTCGCCACCGCGCGCGATCAGCGCGCCGTCCTTGCCGAGCTTGACCACGGCGATGCGGGCGCGGCCGGCGAGATCCTCAAGCGCCGCCTGCGCCCCGCCGGGGTGCCAGGCCGCCGCCTCGTCCTGATTGGCGAAGACGAGATCGACGGCACCGGCGAGCAGTTCGGCGATCACCGTGCGGTTGGCGGTCACCACCTCGTGGGCGGCGAGGTCGAGCGCGACCTGGCAGCCGGCGGCGCGGGCGGCGGCGACCACGGCGCGGATGAGCGCGTGGTTGTGCAGCGCGTAGCCCTCGATCATCACCACGCGTACGCTGCGGAAGGTGTCGGCGGTGAAGTGGGCGGGATCGAGCGCGGCGGCGGCGCCCAGGCAGGTGCGCATGGTGCGTTCGCTGTCCGGCGTCACCAGGCTGAGCACGCGGCCGGTGGGCAGTTCGGGATGCGGCACCAGGCGCGGCTGGCAGCGCTGAGCGGTGAGTGCCGCGGCGTAGAAGGCGCCGAGGTCGTCACGGCCGAGGCAGCCGATGAACGCGCTGGCGATGCCGAGATTGGCGCAGCCCACCGCGATGTTGGCCGCCGACCCGCCGGGAGCATGCACCGGCGTGGCGGCGGCAGCGGTGATCAGCGCGGCGATGTCCTCGGCCGGCCGGAACTCCATCCCGCCCTTGGCACCGCCGACCTGGGCGGCGAGGAAGTCATCCCCGACCGGCAGCACCAGATCGACCAGCGGCGAGCCGACGCCGATGAGCTCGGGATGGGGCCAATCGGTGGCGGGAGCGGAAGTGGGGGCGGCGACGAGGTCGGGCATGGTGGCGCGGCGAGGTTGCGCGCTGCAGTGGCGCTGTCGAGCGTCGCGGGCGGTTCGACCCGGTGCGGCGGCGGCGTAAGCCCGGAGCGTGGATCGGAGGTCCGCGCTCCGCGGGCCGAGCCGATCCGCGATTCAGCCCCGTCGCGCCTCGTCGACCATGCGCGCGACCTCCATCAGCGTGCCCTGGGCGCTGCTGAGGATGGAGATCATCTCCGGGGTGGCGCCGGCATGGAAGGCGAAGCGCGGTGGCGGATCGACCGCGAGGTCGGCGAGAGCGTCGACGCCGGTGGCGTCCTTGAAGCTGGCGTGCACCGGCACGCCCTGGTCGACCCACACCGAACCAAGCGCGCTGCCCAGGAGGTCGAGCCGGCCGCTGCGCCGGGTGGTGTGCAGGAACTGCACCACGTCCATCAGCGAGCCCTCGCTGAGCGCCCCGGTGAAGGCGGCGCCCTGGCCGGCCATGTCGGCGAAGGTCAGCCCCGGACCCATGGTCTCGACTTCCGAGATCTGCGGCGCCTGCGCGCTCAGGCTGGCGGGATCGCCGCCGGGCGGCAGCAGGTGGTAACGGAAGACCTGACCGCCGATCTGGATCTGATCGCCGTCGGCAAGCGGCGTGGTGGTGGTGATGCGTTCGCCATTGCGCATGACGCCGTTGCGGCTGCCGAGGTCGGCCACCTCCCACGATTCGTCGTCACGCCAGCGCACCTCGGCGTGGCGACGCGATGCCAGGGTGTCGTCGAGGCGGATGTCGGCAGCGGGATCGCGGCCGAAGACGTAGCCACGGCCAGGCCGCAAGCGGTGGGCGCGGCGGGCGGCGGAGATCAGGTAGTAATCCGCCGGCATCGCCGGGCAGGATGTGGCAGAGCAGGAGCGCTGCAATGACTGCCGATCGCCGCCACGCCCAACGATGACGCGGAGCATCCTGGTTCCACCAACCGGACCGCCACGGGCCAATTGACCGGAATGCTCCGCGTCATCGCGGGGCGCGACGCGGCCGAGGTGACGTCGACGCTGCGGCCGATCCGGCCGCCGTCACCGGGTGCGTTGAAGACCGCTGCACCCGACGCCGCCGCGGGGCAGCGTCGACGCTCCCGTCAGTCGTTCACAGATGCCAGAACGCGGCCAGCTGAGCCTGCCAATCGTGCTCGGGATCGTCGTGCAGCGGGAACGACAGCGCGAAGGCGATATCGAGGCCGTGCTCGGGCAGCGCCTTCCACTTCACGCCGGGCGACAGGTCGATCTCGGTGGTGCCGTCGCCGTCGCCGCTGAGCACGGTTGAACCGTTGAGTTCGAGCAGCAGTGCGCAGCGACTATCGAGGTGGTGCAGGTAGGAGAGGTCGAACTCGAGTTCGGTTTCGGCCTCCTCGCCGGCCCCTTGGTCCTGGTTGATCGGCGCTTCGAGCGTGAAGAAGGCGACCGTTTCGGCGGCACCGTGCTTCCAGCCGATGGCGGCGAAGGGGGCGATGGTGGTGAGGTGGTCGCTGCCCAGACCGTCGTCATCGTCGCCCACCGGCAGGCCGACTTCGAGGCCGCTGGTGACCAGGATGCCCTGCTTGGCGAAGGCGACATTGGCGAGCTTCACCGCGATCTCGAGGGCGGCGAGTCCGGAGGCGCCGCTGCCTTCCTCGGGATCGATCGACGCCCATTCCGCGGAAATGGCGATGCTGAGGACGTGCGAGAAGGCGTACTCGGCCTCGACTTCGAGTTCGCTCTCGCTGCCCTCGTCGCCGTCGGCATGGCGGAGGTACGTGGCGAGCTTGGTGTCGGGCGATGGCGACTCGGTGACGATGGGGTGGTTGAAGTGCAGGCTGGCGTCGCTGGCGTGCGCGTGGGCATGATCGGCAGCGGCGACACCTGCGGCGGCGAGGACCAGGGTGGATAGGGAGCGGATGCGTGCGGACATGGGATTCCTTGGGCGTGCCGCCGCCGCGGTGGGGCGGCAGCGGACGGATGACGGATGAGCGCCAACGCGCCGGCGTCCGACGGACGCCACCGGCGCGATGACGTGATCGCCGCGGCCGGAGCCGGCGCGGCGTGGAGTCGCTCAGGCGCTCAGCCGCGCGGAGGCGGCACCGGCGGCGCGTCGCGGCGCGAGGCCGCAACCGCCACAGCGCTGGGCCAGACCATCAGCTGCGGCGCAGCCGGCGGCAGCGCCCACACCGCGGTCAGCACAGCGACCTCGGCCTTCTTGGCGAATGGCGCCGGGGCGTCGGGCTGCTTCTCGCGGTCGCGACCACTGGCGATGGCCACGCACAGGTCGCAGGGATGGTGACCGGCGAAGGTGCGTTCCACCACTTCGCGCCAGGGCGCGCGCTGCGCCTGGGTCACCAGCATGCCGCCCCACGCCACTACCTGCAGCGCGCCCCAATGGCCGCCGAGGAGGACCACGGCCATGACCACGACCAGACTGCGGCGCCCGCGCATGGCGCCGGGCTAGCGGACTGACGCAGCGACGCAACCAGGCGGCGTCTGGTGCAGCGCATGATGCGCCAGACGCCGCCTCTACCCCGCGCAGGCCGCATCGATGTCGCGCAGATCATCCGCGCTGAACGCCGGGCTGGCCAGGCAGCCGACGTTGGCGGTGACCTGCTCGGGCGAGCTGGCGCCGATCAGCACCGAGGTGATGCGCGGATCCTTGAGCAGCCAGGCCAGCGCCATCTGCGCCAGGGTCTGACCGCGGCGCACGGCGATGGCGTTGAGCGCGCGCACCTTGGCGATGCGCTCCGGCGTGATGCTGTTGGCGAGACCGCTGTTGCCCTTGCGGGCGCGGCTGTCATCGGGGATGCCGGCGAGGTAGCGGTCGGTGAGCACGCCCTGGGCGAGCGGGCTGAAGGCGATGACGCCGAGGCCGAAACGTTCGGCCGAGGGCAGCACGTCGCGCTCGGCTTTGCGTTCGAGCAGGTGGTAGATCGGCTGATGGATGGTCAGCGGCGCCCAGCCGCGTTCCTGCATGATGCCGACGGCGCGGGTGAGGTGCGGGTCGGGGTAGTTGCTGATGCCGGCGTAGAGCGCCTTGCCCTGGCGCACCAGCGTCTCCAGCGCGCCCATGGTCTCGTCGAGCGGCGTGTCGCCGTCGTAGCGGTGCGAATAGAAGATGTCGACGTGGTCGAGACGCAGACGCTTGAGACTGGCCTCGCAGGATTGGATCAGCGACTTGCGGCTGCCCCACTCGCCGTACGGCCCGGGAAACATGCGGTAGCCGGCTTTCGATGAGATCACCAGTTCGTCGCGCGGTAGGTCGGCGAGGATGCGCCCGAACAGCTCTTCGCTGGCACCGGCCGGCACGCCGTAGTTGTTGGCGAAGTCGAAGTGGGTGATGCCGTGATCGAAGGCGGTGACGAAGATGCGGCGCGAGGTCTCGTCATCGCGGTAACTGCCGGTGGCCTGCCAGCCGCCCAGGCTGATGGCGGGCAGCAGCAGGCCCGAGCGGCCGCAGCGGCGGTACTGCATCCTGGAATAGCGATCGGTGGTCATGCGGGGATTTCCTGGGAAACGCGGCGGGGTGTGGGCGGACTGGGACGTTGCGAGGCGGCGAAGCAGAAGCAGAAGCAGAAGCAGAAGCAGAAGCAGAAGCAGAAGCGGTGAGCGTCAGCGCGGGGAGCGATCGCGGGCGTCGCGCTCACCGCGGGCGGCGTCCGGGCCAGGACGCGGGATCGCGCCAGAAGCCGTCATCGCGGGTTCCGTAGTAGGACGTGAGCGCCGCGTCCATCACCCACGACGTGCGCGCGCCGGTCACGCCGGTCGATGGCGCCTGGCCGCGGCCCGCCAACTGGTCGACGATGGTCTGCACCAGCGGTTGCTGGATGTGCAGGGGATTGTGCTGCTCGATCAGTTCAACGCCGGCGGCGGTACACAGGCGGATGGGTTCGTTGCCGAAGGTGGCGTAGGCGATGCTGCCCGCGCTGCCGGTGATCACGGTGTGGTCGGCGCGCTCGTGGCTGGCGAAGTTCCAGGTGCCGGTGCCGACCACGCCGTTGGCGCAGGTGAAGCGCAGCGACACCACGTCCTCGACGTCATGCGCTGAGGCGCAGTTGGCGGCGGCGCCGTCCACCACGGTGATCGGCGCGACCAGGAAATCGATCAGGTCGAGCATGTGGCTGGCGAGGTCGAGGAAGATGCCGCCGCCGGCGTGCTCGGCGACCAGGCGCCACGGCAGGAGCGCGGGCGGATCACGGTGGCGGGGCTCGGCGTAGCGCAGGCTGACGTCGGTCAGGCGACCGAGGCGGCCCGCATCGATGAGCGCCTTCACCGCCAGGAAGCGCGGCAAGGCGCGACGGTAGTAGGCGACGAACAGCGGCAGGTTGGCGGCACGGAAGGCGTCGACCAGGCGCTGGCACTCGGCGTGGTTGCGCGCCATTGGCTTCTCGACGTAGCACGGCTTGCCGGCGCGGCAGGCGCGCTGCGCGTAGTCCTCGTGCGTACCCGGTGGGGTGGCGACGTAGACGATGTCGACGGCGGGATCGGCGATCAGCCGGTCGGCGTCGTCATACCAGCGGGCGACGCCGTGCCGGCGCGCGAAGTCGGCGGCGGCGGTGGCGTCGCGGCGCATCACCGCGACCAGCGCGCTGCCGCTGGCCTGCTGCATGCCGGGGCCGCTCTTCACCTCGCAGACATTGCCGACACCGATGATGCCCCAGCCGATGGCCATGGTTCCTCCCGGGCGGGATTCCTACGGCACCCGGTGGATGGCGTCAAACCGCACCCGGGCGGCCCGCGGCTGGCGTGCGCTGCTCTGGTCAGCGTTCCGCCTTCAGCAGCCGGTCAGGCACCGGCGAAGATGGTGTCCTCCAGCGCCTGCACGCCGGCGTCGACCCGCCAATCCGCGAAGGCCGGATCGCCATCGCCGGAGCCGGCAGCGCGCGCCAGGGACAGGACGAAGATCGGATTGGGCTGCAGCCGGGCGTGGGCGATCAGTGCGGCGCCAGGCAGCGCGATCTGACGCCAGGCGCGGTCGGGCAGCACCGGCCGGTCGCGATCGATGGTCAGGGTCTGGCGCTTGCCGTCGATGAACGGCCCGGACCAGCGCCCGCTGGTCGGGTCATGGTCGAGGATGAGCACGATGAACCAGCCCTGGCCGGGCACCGGCTGCACGGCGCCGAGGTCCTGATCGCCGAGGCCGCTGCCGTCGAGTTCGTAGCGCTTGTCGGGCACCTGGATGCGCAGTTCGTAAGGCCGGGTCGTCGGTGCCGGTTCGGCGAGGTCTTCGACCGCTCCCTGCACGAAGCGCGCCAGGGCGAACAGGATCGCGCTGTCGATCACCGGGAAGACGGTGACCAGCGAGCTGGCCCGGATCATCGCACCAAGGCGGTCGCCGAGCTTGCGCAGGCCCTGGCGCAGGTCCTCGCGGTAGCGCGCGGCGTCGTTCCAGACCGGCCAGGCGATCGGCGCCGGACCGGCCACCACCAGGGCGCAGCGTTCGAGCACCTCGCGCGCACAGGCGCGGGCGACAGCGATTTCGTAGCGACCGGGCAGCCGCGACGTGAAGCCGCCGAAGCCTTCGATCAAGGCGCCGGGCAGATCGATGGGCACGTCCGCGCCGGCGATGTGGCGCAGCGGACCGATCGCCAGCAGCCGACTGTTGGGATGCTTGCCTTCCAGGCCGAGGCTGATGTCGACGGCGACATAGAGCAGCAGGCGCAGCCAGCCTGAAGCCAGCAGCGGATCGGCCACGCGCGGATCGGCGACGAAGGCGTCGACCTGCGCCGCCAGCGCCGCGATGGCGGGCTGGTCGGATTCCTCGCTGATCACCCGGCGCAGCTCATCGGCCATGGTCAGGGTCCCGGGCGGGATGACCTCGTTGGCCTGCTGGCGGTGGAGAGCGGCCAGGCACCACGCCAGCAGTTCGCCGAGCTGGTGGTCGACCGGTGCCAGGGCGGCGGCGGCGATGAAGCTGCGCGTCTGGTCGCGGATGGTGAACAGCTTGCGCACGTGCACGACCTTGTCGGCCTCGACGCCGCGCGCCTCGTCGGTGATGGCGGCGAACACCGCGCCGATGCCGGGCAGCAGGCGGTCGAGCGACGGCCGGCGGACGAGGTCGAAACCGTCGAAGGTGCCGAAGACGTTGGGCCGGTTGAGCGCGAACTCGCGATGGATGGGCAAGGTGAAGGAGGTGGTCGCCGCGCTGACGAAGGGGTCGACGAAGATGACGCGACGATCGAAGGTGGTGCGGTCATCGCCGGCGTCCATGAAGGCGCTCAGGCGGAAGGCCTCGCGGATCGGCTCGTTGTTGAAGGTGCCGCCGTCGATGTAGGTGAAGGGATGTTCATCCACCCCGGCCCTTTTCAGCTCATCCGGCCAGGCGTCGCCGAATTCGTAACGATCGCGCATCAGAACCACCGGCGCGAACACCAGCGGGAAGGCGCCCGAGGCCACGGCGGTGGCGGCGATTTTGGCCCAGGTGTGCGGCAGGCGCAGGTCGCCAATGCGCCCGGCATCGGCGTCGGCCTCGTGGTACCGGCACCAGCGCGCCGGGTATTCGCTGGCCGCGTCGGTCTGCGTCGCGCTGACGTCGTGGCGCTGGTGGTCATCGGGATTGCGGAAGTTGAGATCGAAGATGCGCAGTTCGCGGTGGCTGAACGAGGTCAGGCCATCGGCGAGCCCGGCCAGCCCGGCGCGATCGACGGGCAGGGCGTCGCGGGCGTCGGCGAGGATCGGGGTCAGGTTGGAGACGGTGCAGGCGAACAGCACGCGGTCGCCGAGCAGACGCCGGTGCGAGCCGTCGAGCAGGCCGCTGAAGGCGAGCTCGCTGCGCGCGATCGCGTCGACGGCGCCACGATCGAGGATGCTCGGCAGAGTCGATAGATCGCGACCGCTGCCGAGCCCGAGCAGGCGTTCGATGGTCACCTCCTCGCCCCACAGCCGCGCCTGCACGTCCTGCACCACCTGGGCGGCGATGAGATCCTCGCGCCGCACTCCGGACAGCGTGGTGAACTCGGCTGCGAACTCACTCTCGAGTGCGGCGATCGCGGCCTGCTCGCTGGCCGGTTCGCGCTGGGTCAGGCGGCGCAGCATGGCGGCCAGGGTCAACGCGCCGGCGCTGGCGCCGCTGAAGACATCGACCACCACCCGGCGATACGGCCGCCACTGCCCATCGTCATCGCGATAGCCGCCGCGCAGCACCGCGAGCTTGAGCACCTCGCTGAGCGCGGCGCCGCAGAACGTTCCCAGCGATACCCCGCCGCCCATGGCGAAGGCGAGGCGCAGTTCCTTGTCCGGCATCGGTGGGCTCCCGAGGGTGAGGCGAGCACAGTGAAGCCCAACGCCGGTCACGCAAGCCGGCCAGTTGGTGAAGATTGGAGCGCCAACGGGTGAAGGCGGTGGGGAGCCGGGAGCACGGGGCGACGGCGTGCAGCGCGGCGGAACGCCCGCCGCGACCACGCGGACCGCTGCTATGAAATCGGCCGTGACGACCGCCGTCCACTGCCTGGCGGCTCCGGACCAGCGACCGTTTCAACAAGCAGCGCTGCCGAGATCGACGCTCGGCGTGTCCGGTTACTGTTTTGCCGGCTTCGCCACCAGATCGCAGGCGTCGGCCGGCATCCAGTGCGCGTCCTTGCCGTCCCATTTCACGTTGCAGCCGATCGGGTTGGTCAGCGTCAGGCGCGCGGGCTTGCCGGCGGTGAGATCGGCGAGCACGTGGTCGAGGTCGTTGACGGTCATCTTCGCGGTGTCGCGCGGACTATCGACGCCGCGTCCGCAATAGGCCAGCGTCCGGGCGCGGTCGAAGACGTAGAAGTGCGGCGTGCGCAGGGCGCCATACGCCACCGCCACCTGCTGGCTGGCATCGTGGCAGTAGACCCACGGCCAAGCGTGCGTCTTCATCTCGGCGAGCATGCCGGCGAAGTCGTCATCGGGGTGGGTCTTGGCGCTGTTGGAATTGATGCCGACGAAGCGCACGCCCTTCGGCTGGTACTTCAGCGCCGTGGCCTTGGTCACCGCATTCGAACCGGTGACGTAGGGGCAGTGGTTGCAGGTGAAGAACACCACCAGCACGGCGGCGTCCTTGAAGCTGGCCAACGACCAGGTCTTGCCATCGGTGGCGGGCAGCGCGAAGTCCGGTGCCGCGGCGCCGAGTGGCAGGGTGAAGGGCTTGGGTTGGGCGGTGCTCATGCAGGTCCTGCGCGGGTTGGCGCGTCATGGTGGACGGCGTCAACGCGCGGACAAGGCAGCCCGCCGCCACGGCCTTCACCGTGTGGCAGAGCGGCGTCTCGACAACGATCGGCGGCGATCAGCGGCGCGCTGAGCTGGCAGACCCAACGGCCCTGGAAACGCCTGGCCCGACCGCCGTCAACGATCGCGCTCCGTCGTCAGATTTTGCCCATCAGCACCAGGATCAGGACCACCAGCACGACCAGGCCGAGTCCGCCCATGGGCATGTAGCCAAAGTTGCGGCTGTGCGGCCACGCCGGCAGGACGCCGATCAGCAGGAGGACGAGGATGACGAGGAGAATGGTGCCGATAGGCATGACTGCCTCCGTGGGAATGGGGGTGTGGACACGAGTGATCGAACTGACGGATTCGCTTCGGGCCACGTGAGCGACAACCATGCCAAGGCGCTGTTCGCGCATGACGTCCGCACCGACCGACCACCTGGGTGTCGCGGTGGATGGCGCGGCTCAGCGTGTCGCTGACGCCCGGGCGTAGGCGGTCGTGATCACGCCGACGTGGCCTGCACCTGGCGGTCGGTCGTGCCGACTGCACGACGCCCGCGGGCGCGATCGATCGATCCGCGATTTCATCGCGCCGGTGACGGCCTGCAAACCCCCGCAGGCGGCTGGTACAGCAGCCTGCTACTTCTCGTTCGCCTGCTCGGCGCGCGCCAGCGCCCAGGGCACCGCGCGGTCCATGAACGCGGCGACGCCGGCGACGGCGCTGCGCTGGACGGGGCCGAGGTGCAGGGCGTAGAGTGCGGTGTATTCCAGGTGCGGCTCGCCGCCGCGCGCGGTCTTGAAGGTGCCGGCGCCGGACGACAGGTGCAGCCGGCAGCCGCGGCGCTGCGCCTCGACGTAGAGCAGCGCCATCAGACGCCGGTAGATGCCCAGGTTCTGCGGCAACGTGGTGTCGTAGCCGATCAGCGGCGTGGTGACCCAGCCGTGGCGTTCGAGGACGCCGAGCACGCCGACGGGGCGTCCGTCCAGACGCAGGGCATGCAGGTCGAGAAAGCGCCGTTCATGGCAGAAGGAAAAGAATCCCGGCGTGTAGTCCGGATTCAGCGCGCAGTGCTTGCCCAGGAACAATTGGCGGAACACCGCGCGCAGCGCGGGCAGTTCATCGTCGCGCACCTGGTCCGGACCGACCAGTTCGAGGTCGGCGCCATTCAGCAGCTTGCGATCGACCTTGAGGTGGTTGCGCCGCCACACCGCCGGCTCACGCGGGTCGACGACGTAGATCCGCCGCGCCGGCACCAGGATCCAGCCGGCCGCCAGCAACCCGTCAGCCAGGCCGGGATCGACAGCACGGCAGACCGAACGCATCGCCAAAGGCCGGGCGGGGAACTGCGCCACCAGGTCGCGGGTGGCGACGCGGATGTCGTCGGCGCTCCAACGGGGATGCAGATTGGTCGACACCAGGTAGTTCGCGACCACCGCCGCGCGATCGAGGCGGGAGATCAGCATCAATGCGCTCACCGGCGTCGCCAAGGCGAGCGCCTCCACCTGCGCCGACAGCCGTCGCCATCCCTCCACCCGGGTCATCGCTTCGGCGAAGGGATAGCTGATCCACGCCGCATGCGGGCTGGCGACATAGGTGCTGGTTGCTGGCGGTCCGCCGAGGACGGTGACCGGCACGCGTTGCCCGCCGATGATGGCGGCATGGACGACGGCATCGGCGTTGGCCACCCAGCGTGATCCGCCGACTCCCTGGGTACCATCCAACCAGGCCTGTCCAGCGTCATCGCGGTGCGCGAACGGTTCCGCCGCGGCAGGCGCGACCGGTGCACTGGGAAGCGGCGCTGCGCGGGCTTCGGCTACCGCCAGGGAAGTCCCCGCAAGCAGGGGTGCCAGCATGGACGGAGTGTGGCGCCCAGCGGTGAAGGACCGGTGAGGGGTTCGTGGGCGCGTCGAGAGGACGCGCGCGCGTGCTGGCGATCACGCACCTCGCCCGGTACCCATCCACCCGCCACCACCGGTGGCAGCGTTGCACTGGCGCCCGGTTGCGCCCGTGGATGGTCGCGTGCGGAGGCCGCCATGACCGATCCGTTTCGCGAAGACGCCCTGGTCAACTGGGTCGGCGATTTCCTCGGCTCGGACCGCCTCGGGCTCTTCCCGCAGCCGGTGCAGCAGGTGGCGCAAGGCGTGCTGGAGACGTTCCTGGTGGAAGCCTGCGCCGTCCGCGATGTGTCTCCTGCCGACCTCGATCGCGACGATTGCCGGATCGCGCTGCTTGAGCACGTCGCCGGTCTGGCCGTGGACGGCGAGGCGCGGCCGTTCATCCCCAGCCTGTGCCGGGCCTTCCTCGAATTCCTCCAGGACCAGGGCCGCCTGGGCAGCGGACACGCGCTCGGGCGCGCCGTCGGCGCCCTCAAGGAAGCGTTCCTGGCGGCGAATCCCGGCCGGCAGGCACCGTTCCGGCGCGCTGGCAGCAAGATCGGCCGCAACGACCCGTGTCCGTGCGGCAGTGGACTCAAATACAAGAAATGTCACGGGGCGTGATGCTGCTGCTCGGGGGCTTCGCCCCCGCGGCCCTGCGGGCCTGCCCCCCGGGCTTTGTCGTGGCTCGGTTTCGTCGCTGCGCTCCTCACCCGTGGGCGGATGGGCTTCGCCCATTTTATCCGCCCACCGCCACTCGGCGCCCGCGGTCAGCTCAGGGGCTTCGCCCCCGCGGCCCTGCGGGCCTGCCCCCCGGGCTTTGTCGCGGCTCGGTTTCGTCGGCTTCGCCTCCTCGCCCGTGGGCGGATGGCTTCGCCATTTTATCCGCCCACCGCCACTCGGCGCCCGCCCCATCGCGGAGCGACGGGGCCCCCGGCCTGAGTAGCCCTCAGCCCTCAGCCGCATTCCCGATCACCAATCCTCGGCTTCCTCCAGCACCGCCTTGAGATCGCGCATGAACGCGGCGCCATCGGCGCCATCGACGTGGCGATGGTCGGCGGACAGGGTCAGGCTGAGCAGCTTGCCCAGGAAGAAGCCGCCGCCACGCACCACCACCTCGTCGCGGATGCGACCGATGGCGAGGATGCCGCTCTGGCCCGGAGGCACTATGGCCACGAAGCGATCGACCGGGAAGCCGCCGAGATTGGACAGCGTGAAGACGGCGCCGGTGTAGTCCTCGGGCGAGAGTTTTCCGGTGCGCGCCTTCTCGACCAGCGCCTGCGACGCGGCGGCGATGGCGGCGACCTCGGCGAGGTCGCAGTCGCGCACCACCGGCACCACCAGGCCGCCCGGGACGGCGACGGCGAAACCGATGTCGACATGGTCGCGGTATTGCACCCCGGCGTCGGTCCACGCCGCGGCGAAGACGGGATGCCGGCGGATGGTCAGCCCGACCGCCTTGGCGATGTAGTCGCCGTAGCCGATCTTCAGTCCGGCGGCCTTGTCGGCCTCGCGCCGCGCGATCAGTGCGCCGGCGTCGACGGTGATCTCAAGCTGGAAGGCGGGGATGGTCTGCGCCGAGGCGGACATGTTGGCGGCGATGGCGCGGCGCATCGGATTCGGCTTCTCCAGGCGCGCGACCAGGGGCGGCGGCAGCGCGCGCGCCGGCTTGGACAACGCCGCGAGATCGCCGATCTGCACGCGGCCATCGCTGCCGCTGCCGGTGGCGCCGCGCAGATCGATGCCGCGCTGGCAGGCGGCAGCGCGCGCGGCCGGGGTCAGCGGCGGCAGCGCCTTGAGGTAGTCGACGACGTCGGCCTCGACGATGCGGCCGTTCTCACCCGAGCCGCGTAGCACGGCGAGCGGCACGTCGTGGGTGGAGGCGGCGCGCCGGGCGCGCGGGCTGACGAACAGGCGGCCGCTTGGCGCGTTGGCGGGTGCGCGGGTGGGCGGCATCACCGGGGCCGCAGGCTGGGCGGCTGCCGTGGGTTTCACGGCGGCCGGACGCGCAACCGGCGCGACCTCGGCGGCAGCGGTGGCAACGGCGACGGGCGGCGCCGCGGGTGCGGCCGACGCTGCCGCGCCGGTGACGCGCTGAGTGGCCAGGCATTCGTCGATCAGCGCTGGCGGCACCGCCTCGCCGGGCTCGCCGATCAGGGCCATGACGCAGCCGACCGGGGCGACGACGCCGGGCTTCAGCAGGATGCGCAGCAGGGTGCCGGCGTATTGCGACTCGACCTCCAGGGTCGACTTGTCGGTGGCGATCTCGCAGAGCACGCCGCCCTTGGCAACGGACGCGCCTTCGCCGACCAGCCACTGGGTGATCTCGCTGGTCTCGACGGTCTGACCGAACTTGGGAAGCAGCACCTTGATCGCCATGTCGTCCTCGGGCGGCGCACCGTAGACGGCACGTCTGGCAAGGGAATCGCTGAGGCCGCGCGCGCGTACGTCCCGTGAGCGCGACTGCTTGCACAGTGCGGCCAACCGATGTCGGGTGCGATTGACTCCTAGGGTCAGCGTTCTACTGTCCAGCCCGCGCTTGCCGCGGCCTGTCTCGGTCATCACACCACGCCCGGAGCCCGCACGGCATGGACATCAAGATCATCAAGGAACTGACCAAGCTGATGCGCGACAACGACCTGATCGAGATGGAGGTCGAGTCGACCGACCTCAAGGTCAAGTTGAAGAAACAGGGCGAGACGGTGGCAGTGGCGCCGCTGATCACCCATGCCCATCCCGCCGCCCTGCTGCAGTCTGCGGCCTCCACTCCGGCTGCGGCCCCGGCAGCCGACGAGTTCGCGGGTTGCAAGCCGATCAGTTCGCCGATCCCCGGCACCGTCTACCTCAAGCCCAACCCCGACAGCGCCAATTTCACCGCTGTCGGCGCCACCATCGACGAAGCCAAGGTGGTGTGCCTGATCGAAGCGATGAAAGTGTTCAACGAGATCAAGCCCGAGGCCGGCATGAAAGGCGTGATCAAGAAGGTGTGCGTCGAAGACGGCCAGGCCGTCGAGTACGGCACTGTGCTCTTCTTGGTCGGCTGAGGCTGGGCATGAAGCGTTCGGCGTGCGCGAGAAAGTTTTGTGCCAGCCTCAAGGGGGTGCGGGGGTGCGCCCCCGCACGGCCGACCTCGCAACGAGCTGTGAGCGTCAGCAATGCGGCGCGATCGCGCCGGACGTGCCGGTCGACCGGCACGGTCGCCGTCGTCGGCGACTTGCGAGAGCGGTTCCCGCGACGCTCACCCATCTGGGCAACGATTCGCGTCCGTCCGCGATTCGTGCCCGCCTTCTGAGCCGCACCAATGTTCAAGCGCATCCTGATCGCCAACCGCGGCGAGATCGCCATGCGGATCATCCGCACCTGCCGGCGCATGGGCGTCGAGACGGTGGTGGTGCACTCCACCGCCGACCGTGAATCGCTGCCCGTGCGCATGGCCGACGCCGCCATCTGCATCGGCCCCGGCCCGGCTAAGCAGAGCTACCTCAACATCAACAACATCATCGCCGCCGCCGAACTGGCCGACGTCGACGCCATCCATCCCGGCTACGGCTTCCTCAGCGAGAACAGCCACTTCGCCCAGGTGGTGCGCGACTGCAAGATCGAGTTCATCGGCCCGACCAGCCAGTCGATGGACGCGCTCGGCAATAAGGCCAAAGCCAAGCGTCTGGCCAAGGAGGCCGGCGTCCCCACCGTCCCCGGCTCGGCAGGTCCGGTCGCCTCGACCGAGGAAGCCATCGCCGTCGCCCGCCAGATCGGCTACCCGGTGATGATCAAGGCGACGTCCGGTGGCGGCGGCCGCGGCATGCGCATGGCGCACAACGACGCCAGCCTGGTCAGCGGCCTGATCTCGGCGCAGCGCGAGGCCGAGGCCGCCTTCGGCAACGGCGACTGCATCGTCGAGGCGCTGGTGCAGCGCGCCCGCCACATCGAAGTGCAGATCATCGCCGACAACCACGGCAGCGTGGTCGCCCTCGGCGAGCGCGACTGTTCGACCCAGCGCCGCCACCAGAAGCTGGTCGAGGAGAGCCCCAGCCCGGTGATCTCGCCCGAGCAGCGCGCGGCGATGTGCGCCGACGCCACCAAGCTGGCGCGCGCCGCCGGCTACACCAACGCCGGCACCGTCGAGTTCATCTACGACCTCGACCGCAAGGCCTACTACTTCCTGGAGATGAACACCCGCATCCAGGTCGAACATCCGGTCACCGAGATGGTCACCGGCTTCGATCTGATCAAGCACCAGATCCTGGTCGCCTCCGGCGCCCGCCTGGCCTTCCGCCAGGAGGACGTCAAGCCCGAGGGCCACGCCATCGAAGTGCGCATCAACGCCGAGGACTGGGAGAATGGCTTCTCGCCCTGCCCCGGCCGCATCACCATGTACGTCAGCCCATCCGGCAAGGGCGTGCGCGTCGACAGCCACTGCTACGCCGGCTACGCCATCCCGCCGCACTACGACTCGATGATCGCCAAGCTCATCGTCCACGGCCAGGACCGCGCCGAGGCGCTCCAGTTCCTCTCGCAGGCGCTCGACGAATACATCATCGAAGGGGTGAAGACGACCATCGGCTTCCACCAACGGCTGATCCAGGACAACCGCTTCGTCAATTCGCAGGTGACGACGAAATTCATTGATGAGGAGTTTTTGCGGGCGCCGCATTGAGCGACGAGTTGCACGCTTACCGGGGTCAGGCCTGGGCTTTCCTGAACAAGCGCGGCAGTTCTTCGCAGCGGTAGATCGGCACCGACTTGCAGCCGGTACCGGGCCATCGCCCCGTCTCCTACTGCCGCCTCCACCTCCTGGATCACTGGCGTCGCCGCATTTGAGCCCATCGTCGAGCCCCCCACGACAAGCCGGGGTTACGTGACCGAGTGATGCCCTCCAATTTTTCATGACGCTTGCTAATTATGCCGGTTGCGGGTCTCGGCCGATCCTCGTCAAGTTCGCGCCTTGTGGTTGCTGCGGTGGGCGTCCCGGAGGGACGCGATGAGCGTAGCCCGCCACTGAAGTGGCGGGAGTCCGTCGCCCATCGTGGGCCAGTTCCGTAGCGACGGCTGACCGCGTTCATTCAGCCGTCCCTGCGGGACTGGTGGAGGAACTCGGATGCGCTCCCCGCTCCTGCAAAGTGGCGGTCTGTTGTCGAGCGCCCCGGGAGCGGTGACGTGAGTCCAGGCGGGGGATCGCGTGTCAGGCACTCCCCGTCCAATCTCGCCGGCCCCGTCCTTCCTTCGTCGACGAGGGGGCTAGAAGCAGCACTTCCCACAGGATTCTGCATGACCAACCGCGTGTCCTCCGTCGTCGCCGCCCTGTTCGCTGCCGTCAGCGTGGCCGCCGGCGAGGGCGGCAATCCGCGCTGCATCGTGCTCTTCCACGATGGCGTCGACATCGACGCCGCGGTGGCCGATCTGGGCAAACGTCACGGCTTAAGCGCTGACCACGTCTACCACCACGCCCTGCACGGCTTCGCCGCATCGCTCGGCCAGGCGCGCAAGGCGGTGCGCGACGATGCCCGGGTGAAGGCGGTGGTCGATGACGCCATCCTCTCGCTGCCGTCGGTCCCGCGCCTGCACGGCGCCGCCAAGGGTGGCGGAGCGCCGCCGCCGGTCCAGCCGACGCAGACCCTGCCCACCGGCATCCGCCGCATCGGCGCCGATCGCAACGCCCTCGCCGCCATCGACGGCGTCGACCAGCGCGCCGACGTTGACGTGGCGGTGATCGACACCGGCATCGACCTCAATCACCCCGACCTCAACGTCAGTGCGGCACGCGCATTCAACGCCATCCGCGCTTCGTCCTCGGCCACCGACGACAACGGCCACGGCACCCACTGCGCCGGCACCATCGCCGCGCTCGACAACGCCATCGGCGTGGTCGGCGTCGCGCCCGGCGCCCGGCTGTGGGCGGTCAAGGTGCTCAGCCGATCCGGCAGCGGTTCGCTGTCGGACATCGCCAAGGGCATCGACTTCGTCGCCGACCCGGCGCGCGGCATCGAGGTCGCCAACATGAGTCTGGGCGGCAACGCCCTGCCCGCCGGCACCCGCGACGTCATGCGCGAGGCGATCCAGCGTGCGGTCGGCAACGGCGTGGTCTTCGCCGTCGCCGCCGGCAACGAGGCGCGCGACGCCAGTCTGGGCATCCCGGCCAACTACCCTGAGGTGATCCCGGTTTCGGCCATCGTCGACAGCGACGCGCTCGCCGGTGGCCTGGGCGCCGGCACCGACCGCGGCCCCGATGACAGCCTGGCCAGCTTCAGCAACTTCTTCGCCAGCTTCGCCGGTGGCGGTGCCGACCTCGCCCTGGCCGCGCCCGGCGTCGACATCCTTTCGACCTCGCTCGCGCAGGGCTACGCCGTCCTCGACGGCACCAGCATGGCCTCGCCGCACGTCGCTGGCGCCATCGCCCTGCACATCGCCGCCAATCCGCGCCCGGCCGGCCTGAGCGGGCTGCAGTGGACCAACCAGGTGCGTGCCGCCCTCATCGGCCAGTCGGTGCTCCAGTCCGATCCCGCCGGCTTCACCGGTGGCAAGAGCGCGGAACGGCTGCTCTCGGTGGCGCCGAGCGCTCCGGCATCGATTGCTCCGGCGGCGGCGAACTGACCGGAGTCGAGCCCGTCGGCACGCGCGGCCGCCCGCGAACGACGGCGCGGTTGCCGGCGGTTCCACGGCTGCGCGGTCGGGTCATCGCGGCGTCGTCGTCGGCAGGATCCCGCCACGCTGGCTGAACGCGTGGCTTGCGCATGCCGGTGCCGCGGGCCAAGCGGCGCGCGCATCAGCGCAGCACCACCTGCACCACCATCCCCAGCGCCAGCCCGGGATCGGTCGGCACATCGACGCGCACGCGGCGGCCGCGCGGCTGGCGGGGCAGGCGGTCGCGCAGGGCGTCGGGCATCGGGAATTCGATCGGCGTGCCGGCGGCGATGGTGCCGGTGAGGGTACCGCCGGTGGGCAGGTGGACGACGGTGCGGCCGTCGGGGCGCAGGCGGTCGATCTCGGTGGCGGCGGGATAGGCCTCGATCCACAGTCGGCCGGATTCGGCGATGGTGGCGAGCACGGTGGCGTCACCGACCTCGCCGGCGCCAGCCGGGAGGTCGGCGACCACGCCGTCGACCGGGCTGCGTACTTCGCTCGGTCCGGCCAGGCGGCGCAACTGGGTGATGCGCGCCTGCAAGCCATCGGCGCGAGCGTTGGCGGCGTTGGCGGCGGCGTTGGCGGCGCGTTCGAGGCGGGCGACTTCGAGGCGGGCGAGGTCGAGACGGTGGGTGGCGTCGTTGGCGGCGCTGGCGGCGCTGCGCTCGTCACCGGCGGTGGCGGCGCCCAGGCGCACCAGCCGGCTCACCTGATCGCGACGGGTCTGGGCGATGGTGGCGACCTCCTGGAGCCGCGTCAGTTCGAGCCCGGCCTGGCTGATCGCGAAGGTCGCGGCAGGAGCACCGTCCGGAGCGCCCGCCTCGGCGGTGGCGGCGTTGGCGCGCAGCTCCTCCTCGACCTGGCGCAGCTCGGCGCGGACGCCGTCGCCGACCACGACGCACAGCACATCGCCGGCGCGCACACGGTCGCCGGCGGCGACATACCAGGCATCGATGCGACCGCGCACCGGGCTGCGCACGACGTGGGTCTGCGCGCAGACCACGCCGTAGGTATGCACGCGGCCCGACCGCCAGGCGAACCAGCCGACGCCGAGCAGCGTCAGGACGATGCCGATGCGCAGCACCCAGCGGAAGATCGGCAGGGCCTCGGGCTTGGACTGGCGCGACTCGTCCTGCTGCGGGCGCACGGCCTCTTGGCGGGCCTGGGAGCCGGTGAAGTTGACTTTCATGGGCTCACGGCCCCGCTTTCATCCGCAACCCATGCACCGCCACTCCCGCGAAGTGGGGATGCCTGCGGCCGGCTTCGACCAGGGCGCGGCGCAGGGTGGCGATCTCGTCGAGGCTGCGCTTGGCCAGGGTCTCGCCAGCGGGGGCGTCGGGCGACACTTCGATGCCGATCTCCATCGCCTTCGGCCACACCGCCAGCGCCTCGTGGCTGCGCTGCACGATCCAGTCCGCTGTCTCGCCATAGGCCATCAGGGTGACGCCATCGACCAGGCCGGCGAGCTGGCTGGACAGCGACGTCGACTCACCGCGGAAGAACTGCACCGGGCAGTCCGCCCACAGCGGCAGCCCGGCGGGCAGTTCGCGGCGGAAGAGTCCGACCAGATGCAGGAAGCGCGCGCCCAGACGCTCGCGGGCGGCGGCATCGCGGCGCCAACCCGGACGGCTGTGCGGTTCGAGGTCGAGCTTCAACCCGGCCAGGCGCGGCAGCAGGGGAGCGATGCGGGAATTGAAGGCGGAGATGCGTGCGCAGGCGCGCGCCGCCGGCGCATCGTTGATGTCGTCCAGCCATTCCGGTTCACCGAGCAGGCCCCACACCTCGATGCCGGCGGCGGCGCAGTGATCGATGAAACGGGCGAGCTGCTCGGCGGATTCGGATGCGGCCGGCAGGACGACCACCGGCGCGGCGACGCCGGGCGCGGCCGGTCCTGGCGCGACAGCCTCCGGCTCGGCCGCGGCGGTGAGACGGGCGTCGCTGTACAGGTAGACGTAGACGCGGCGCACGCGCTCGCGCTCGGCGACCAGCAGCCATTCCTCGATGGCAGCGGCATCGGCGATGATCGGCTTGCTCTCCCACAGCCACAGCGCGGTGCCGGCCTGGGCGACGCGGTCGCTGCGAACCGGCGCCGCCTCGTCGGCGAGGCGCGCGGCCAGGCCGAGTTCGCGCCATAGCCGGCAGTGGCGCAGGGCCAGTTCGGAGCGCGCGGCATTCACCGACGTCAGCGCGCGGTAGAAGGCCTGATGCGCGGCGATCAGCGCCGGTGCGGCGCCGACGGCAGGTGGCGCGGCCGGGCCTCCGGCATCGGCGGCGGCGGCGCGCAGGCGGGCGACGCGCAGGCGTTCCAGGCCCTCGGCCACAGTCAGGCGCTGCACGCGCAGGGCGTCGCGCGCTTTGGCGACGTCGACCTGGGCCTCCTCGACCAGGGCCACCACCGCCTGCGACTGCTCGACGACATCGAGTTCGTAGCTGCGCCGCACTTGCGCCCACTGCTCGCGCCGCAGGCCGCGGTCGTCGAGAGCGGCCAGCGGCATGCTGACGTCGAGGGCGGTGGTGATGTAGTTGTCGAGCGGGTCGGTGAAGTCGCGCGCGACCTGGCCGGCGTTGACTTCAAGGAAGGCGGTGGCGCGGTTGCGGCCATCGCCGCGGTACTCGGCGAAGGCGGCGCCCAGCGCCTTCTGCGCGGCGGACAGGCGGGGATGGTTCAGCAGGGCGAGGCGGCGCAGCTCGGCGATGGGATGCTCGTCGGCGAGTTCGAAGCGGTAGCTGTCGTCGGAGAGGGTCAGCGCGCAGCCCGGCGGCAGATCGCAGAGCGCGCGCAGGCGATCCTTGGCGTAGTCGAGGCGGCGGCGGGCGAGCGCGGATCCGGCCTCGGCGGCGGTCAGTTCGAGTCGCGCGGCGAGGGCGTCGGCGGCCAGCGCCTCGCCGGCGCGGTGCAGGGTCTGGACCTGGGCAAGCGCGTCGCCGGCATGACGCACCAGTTCGTCGGCGATGCGCCGTTCGCCGTCCAGACGGCGGGCCTCGAACCAGGTTTCGGCGGCCTCGCCGCTGGTGCGGTTGAGTTCGAGGGCGATCGCATCACGGGCGATCTCGGCGCGCGCGCGCCCGGCCTCGCCGAGGAACGACAGACGTTCGAAATCGGTCAGCGACTGCACCACGCCGATCAGTCCGCGCGCCAGGCCGGCGGCGAGGTAGTCGACGCCAGCGACGCCGCCACCGGCGAAGGGGGTGTAGGTGAGGCCGAAATTCAATGTCGGGCGCTTGGCCAGGTGCAGCCGGCGCGCCTCGATCAGGGCGGCGGCAAGCAGGGCACGACGGCGATTGACCGCCGGGTTGTGCGCCGCGACCAGCGCCAGGGTGGTGGGCAGGTCGAGGGTCGCAGGCAGGCGGTACACGGCCGGGGCATGCGCACCATCCGCGCTGCGTGCACCGAGCACCAGGCCGCTGACCGGCGCGGCCGGTTCGGGGCCGGCATACGCCGTCCACACGCCATCGGCCGGATTGGCGGCGTGCAGCCGCCACCAGCCACCGGCGTTGGCGGCGACCAGCAGGCGCCCGTCGTCCAGACGCCGCAGCAGACGCGCGTCGGTGGCGCCGACGATGGGCAGCGCGCGGAGCGCTCCGCCGGCTGCGGGAACGATGGCGACGCTGCGTGGCGCTCCCGGCGCCGGGCTGGCGGCGCGCAGGAAGGCGATGTGCTGGCCACCGGGCAGCGGCACCGGCAGCGAGCAGTCGCCGGGCTCATCGGTGAGGCGCATGCAGTCGCCGGCATGCAGCTCGCCGGCGGCGTCATGACGAAAGTCGAAGCGCACCAGATCAAGACCGTTCTCGCGCCGGCCGCCCTTGCCGGAGATGGGCACTGCGCGCACCACCGACAACGAGCCGTCAGGGCGGCACCACAGGTCGCTGTCGGCGCCCGGGCAGGTGGCGCAGGGGATGATGCGCAGATCGCGGGGGTTGAAGTAGTGCCAGGCGGGGATGGCCGCGGTCGGCAGGTCGGCAGGTCCGACCGTCCGCTGGTCAGTAGTGCCTGCGACCGGTGGCTGGGCGTCGACACGCAGGAAGACCACGCACTGCTCGTCCCACAGCAGGTCGGCGGACAGCGGGGTGTCGAGGCGCTTGGCGCCGTGGCGGTCGACCCGGAAGATCACCGGCTTCTCGAAGGCCGCGGGCAGGGTGGCGGCGAGGCGCTCCTGGCCGGCGGTGAGCGGGGCGAGGAGATCGGCGTAGACCCGGCGCGCGGCGGCGGCCTCGCCGGCCTGGTCGATGGCCGGCAGGTCACGCCGGCCGCAGGACGGCGCCGCGAGCACCAGGACGGCGACGGCGGTCGCCGCCGCCAGGCGACGCATGCCACCGGAACGATCAGCGTGTCGCGGCATCGTCAGCCTCCTCGCCGAACTCGATCAGGCTGCCCTCGTCGTCGCCGGGGGCGGGGCTCTGGGCGAGCAGGGCCTGCGCCTCGGCGACCAGTTGCGCGATGTGCTCGTGCTCGTCGCCGAGTTCGACGGCGACGATGCTGAGATCGGGCTGGCCCAGTTCGATGACGTGGTCGGCCTGCTCAGCGCGTTCGATCATGCGGCTGGCGACGACCTGGGCGCCATCCAGCGGCGTCGCCGGCAGCATGACGGCGAGCTGGTCGCCGCCCCACACGCAGGTGAGGTCGAGGTCGCGCAGGAATGAGCACACCGCGCTGAAGATGGCGGTGAGGTAGTCGCCGGCGCGGGCGCCGCTGCGCCGACGCACCTCGGCGAGATTGTTGAGCCGCACCACCAGCAGCGACACCGGCTGGCGGTAGCGCTTGAAGCGGGCGATCTCGCGTTCGGCCTCGTGCAGGAAATAGCTGCGCGCGTGGATGCCGGTGGCGCGGTTGCGCACCATCGCGGCGAGATCGACGCCGACCACCTGATTGGCCGCCACCGCCTCCTCGGCGGACTGGGCGAGGTCGTAGGCATGCACCAGCTGTTCACGGGTCTGGGCGGGATCGACGCGCGCTTCGCAGTCCAGGCACTGGGCCTCGATACGCGGGTCGGAGAAGATGAAGGTGCAGGCGTTGCAGCGCGCGCTGGCGGTCGGCTTCTCGTAGTCCATGCCGATCTGGCGCAGCAGCTTGTGGCACTTCGGGCAGACCAGCTGGCCGGCTTCGCGGAAGGCGTCCATGCTGTTCATGTGGCCGCAGGCGAAGTGGTGGAGGATGGGCTGCACGGTGAAATCGAGGGCGGCGCAGCGCGGGCAGACCTGGCGAAGGTTCAGCCGCGGGCTGGCGCAGCCGGCGCACAGGCGCAGGCGGTTGACCAGGCGGCGGCGCAGCAGGCCGAGGTCGGCGAGGTGGTCGAGAGCGATGGCGCCATCGAGCGCCGGTCCGAACTCGGCCGCCACCGTCGGATAGGAGAACGCTCCGGGTTGGCTGGGATCGAACACCGGTTCGATGGCGCGCTGGCCGGATCTGATGGCGGCACGCAGGAACTCGATCCATTCCGCTTCGGCGATGTCGTGGCGGTTGGGCGCGCGCGCCGCCAGCAGCAGGCGTTCGGCGCGCGCGGTCAGTTCGCCGGTGGTGAACGGCCGCACCACCACGTCATCGCGGCCGGGGCGCAGCTTCCATCCCGCCGGCGCCTGGCGTAGACGGTCGGCCACGAAGAGCACACCGCGGGTGTCCTCGCGCAGCAGGCGGTGGCCGAGCAGGAACAGCGGCGCGTCGGCTCCGCGGGCGGCGAAGACGCAGAGGTCGAAACGCAGGTCGCCGGCGCCGACCTCCCACGACTTGTCCCAGGCCATCTCCACCACCTGCACCGGCACCTCGCGCAGTCCGGCGCCGCTGCGCCACACCGGCAGCCGCACCGGCAGGGCGCGGCGCAGATCACCGCTGTCGCTGCCAGCGATCAGCAGCAGGCGCAGGGCATCGGCCGCCGGCACGTCGGCAGGCGGGCGCCGGGCGGGGGCGGTCGCTGAATCAGAAATCATGTGTCACCTCGGTCGCTGCCAGCGAATCGCGGGAGAACGCGGTCTTCGGCACGGATGTACGACCGTCGCGTGGAGCCGCTCTCGCAAGTCGCCGACGACGCCGGACGTGCCGGACGACCGGCACGTCCGGCGCGAAGGCGCCGACCCTCTCGTGGTGGTGCTCGGCGCTTTGCGCCTGCGCTCCGCCACTGCCGGGTAGCGTCGTCGGGGCCCTGCCCACCGACGCGAATGGCTGACGCTCTCGGCGCGTCGCCCGGTCGGCCAGGCGGGGGTGGCCCCCCGCATCCCCCCGAGGCCGGGCCGCTGATGTTCTGCGCACGTCGGACGATGTACGGCCGGCCTCGCTCACCATGGTTTGGTGTTCCGCCAAACGCTTTGGGGCAGGAATGAATCGTGGTAGTTGATGCGGAAGGTCTCCAGGGCGAGGGCGTAGCAGCGCACCCAGCGGAAAATGCCCTTGTAGAACGGGAAGAACCAGAGCCCGCGCAGCAGCCGCCATTCCTCGGCCGCGCGCTCGCTGAACGAGATGGCGGTGCCGGCGGCGAGCAGCGAGGTGGCGGCGTACATGATCAGGCACACTGTCCACGCGAAGACCATGGCGAAGGGATCGAAGATGAGCATCGCCGGAAGATAGACGGCGTAGGCGAAGGTGCAGAACACCGCGAAAAACCACTCCTGGGCCAGTTCAGCACCGTTGCGCCAGTCGAAACGGCGCGGGTCCATGATGTCGCGATGCTTGCGGAAGAAGGTGCGCATGCAGCCCTTGTCCCAGCGCGCGCGCTGGCGCACCAGGTTGGGCAGGCGCACCGGCGCTGCTGTCATCGCCACCGCCTGTGGCGCGAACACCAGCTGGTAGCCCAGCTTCTTGGCTTTCATCGACAGGCAGGCGTCTTCGGCCAGCTCGGGATCCCAGCCGCCGACACGGTCGAGCACACTCCTGCGGAAGGCGCCGAAGGCGCCCGAGGCGAGGATGTTCATGCCCAACACGTTGAGCCAAGTCTTCCACAGCCCGATCGATACCAGGTACTCGATCGCCTGCATCCGCGTCCAGATCGAGGCGTCGGCGTTGCGCACCTTGATGTTGCCGGCGACGATGCCGACCTGCGGGTCGTGGAAGGGCCCGATCATGTGCAGGATGGTGCTGCTATCGAACGAGGTGTCGGCGTCGATGGACAGGATGAACTCGCCGGTGGCCAAGTGCAGTCCCAGATTCGAGCCCGCCGGCCGGCCGCCGCGACCAGTGGCGGCGCTGTTCTTGTACAGCTTGATCAGTCCGCGGTCGGCGTAGAGCTTGGCGCATTCGTACATGCGGTCGGTCGAGTTGTCGTCAACGACGATGATCTCGAGATTAGGATAGCGCAGCTCAAGCAGCGACTCGATGGCCTTGGCGATCGACGCCTCCTCGTTGAGGCCGACCAGCAGGACGCTGACCCGCGGATTGGTCTCCAGGAAATCCTGCTTGGCCTTGTGGTCGTCGTTGAGTCGGCCCGTGGCGCGCAGGAAGAGCATGGCCAGCGCCGGCAGCACGTAGCGCGGCACCTCCGCGAACAGCACGAGTGGCATGAAGAATGCCAGCCACGTCCACAGGTCGCGCGACGCCACCTCGCGGGTGACGAAGGCGCTGAAGGCGTCGATGGCGAAGACCATCTGGTCGAGGGCGGACATGATCAGGTCGAGTCTACCCCAGGACGGCCACTGCTGCCCAATCCCTGTTGCCCAGGCTGGGTAGCGCTGATCCGGGGTCCTCCGCCGCGACCGCCCCTGAGAGGGCGTGGCATCGGCCGCGACCCCGGTGTATCTGACCCTGCCCGTTTCCGGGCCGGTGGAGCGCAATGCAACCAGCGAGCGAAGCCCCTGAGCCGCAGGCGGCGGGTACCGGTGAGGCGTCGGCCTTGAGCCGGGCCGGCCGGCCGGCGGCGGCGTCGACGCACGAACCCACGGCGCGTTCCTTGCCGGTGCACCGCATCATCGGCGAACCGACCCCGCGCGGGGTGACCATCCACAGCCGGCCGCCGGCGGGCGCCACGCCGTCGCACGAGGGCGTCACCGTGCGCACTCCGCGCCAGGTGCGGGCGATGAGCGCGCCGGCGGATCCGTCGACGGTACGCACCGAGATGACCCCCGGCGTCGGCCGCGCTGACCAGCCGACCGGCCCGTATGCGGTGCTGGGCGACGGCGGTGAGCGCATCGGCAGCTACGCCCTGGCCACCGAGCTCGGTCGCGGCGGCTGCGCGACGGTGTGGCGGGCGGTGCACACCGGCAGCGGCCAGGAGGTCGCGCTCAAGGTCATCGCGCCGCGCGACAGCGAACGCCAGGGCAACCTCGAACTGGCGCTGGGCGAGGCGCAGGCCTACGCCGCGCTGAAGCATCCCAACCTGATCGCCTGCCATGGCGTCGGTCAGGATGCCGGCCGGATCTACCTCGCGCTCGAACTGATGACCCGCGGCGACGCCCGCGGGCTGGCTCAAGCTGCCGGTGGCCGGTTGAGCGAACGCCAGGTGGTGGCGCTGGGCATCGACTGCGTGCGCGGCCTGGCCGCCATCCACAAGGCCGGGCTGATCCACCGCGACATCAAGCCGGCCAACATCTTCATCGCCGACGACGGCTCGGCCAAGCTCGCCGACTTCGGCCTGATGCAGATGATCGGCGACAGTTCATCGGCGGCGCGGCGCATCGGCCTGACCCCGGCGTTCATGGCCCCGGAGACCGCGCAGGACGGCATCGAGGTCGATGCCCGCAGCGATCTCTACGCGCTCGGTGCGACGCTGTACTACCTCGCCGGCGGTGCCCTGCCCTATCACGGCGATAACCTCGAAATGCTCATCTCGGCCGTGCTGCACGCGCCGGTGCCCGATGTGCGCGCGGCCAATCCCCAGGTCGGTGAGCACCTCGCCCTGGTCATCCGCATGGCCATGGCCAAGGATCCGGCACAGCGCTACGCGCATGCCGGACGCCTGCTCGATGATCTCCTCGCCCTGGTCGCCGGCGTGCCGCCGCCCTACGCCACCGGGCGCAAGGACGGCACCTCGCGGATGAAGCCTGGCGTCCAGACCATGCCCCAGGACGGCACCAGCTGGTACGAACCCAGCCGCAATGCCGGCAGCGAAAGTGGCATGCTGTCCATCCCCGGCACCCGGCGCCAGGCGGTGTTCACCACCTCGCGGCAGCTCGCCGGTCGCGCACCGGCCGGCACCGTGCGCACCACCGCCACCCACGTCGCCCAGCTGCCGCAGACCACCGTCACCAGCGCCACCGCGGCGCCGGTCGCGCTGGCCGCCACCGTCGGCCGGGGTTTCGGCTGGCCGGTCCTGCTGGCGCTGACCGTGGTCGCCGCCCTGGCCGGTGGCGGCGGCGTCGCCCTCGGCCTGCGCCAGCAGCCTGCGGCCGGTGTGGTTGCCGAGGTTCCGCGATCCGGGGGACTCCCCGACGATGGCCATGTCATCAGCTGGCGCGGTGATGTGCTGGCGGCGCTACGTCCAGTCGGCGGCCTCACCGTCGATGGGCCGGTGCTGAGCTGCGCTGCGGGTGGCCAGCTCATCGCCAACGACGCCGCAGCGCTCAACCGCGTGCTCGCCCAGGCTGGCGATTTCAGCGTCGAACTGGTGCTGCGGCCCGGCGCCACCAGTGACGGCGCGCAGGGGCGCATCGTCGCCTTGGCGCGTACGGCGGCAGCGCGCAATTTCAGCATCGGCCAAGCCGGCGATCGCATCGAGGTGCGCCTGCGCACCACCGCGACCACTCCCAACGGCCTGCGCCCGCACCTGGCCAGCGCCGCCGGCACGCTCAGCGGCGGCCGTCAGCACCTGACCGTGGTGCGCCAGGGCGGTGTACACCTGCTCTATCTCGACGGCGCCGAAGCCGGACGCGCCAGCGTGCCCGGTGATCTCACGGGGTGGGACGAGGGAGCGGCGCTGGTCATCGCCGGTGATCCCGGCGGTGAGGCGCCGTGGACCGGCGAGCTGTCGCACCTCGCGTTCTTTTCGCGCCCGCTGTCGCCGGGCGAGGTGGCGCAGCGCGCCAAGCGCTGGACCGTCACCGCCAGCCGCTGAGGCCGCGATTCCGGGGTAGACTCGCCCCTGGATCCGCGCCGCATGCCTCGTCCGCCCATCCCAGCTGAGCCAGCCCGCCGGTCGCGGGGCTGCGCGTCACGATGAGCATGCCGGCGAAGCCATCCGCACCACTGCTGGCGCGCCTGGGCGAGGCGCTGGTCATCGCGGCGCTCTACTTCGCCTGTTCGCGCCTGGCGCTGCTGCTGGCCGTGCCGGGCACCAACGCCACGCCGGTGTGGCCGCCTTCAGGTCTGGCGTTGGGTCTGCTGCTGGTGCGCGGCGGCCGCGCCTGGCCGGGCATCCTGCTCGGCGCGACCGTGGCCAATCTGGTTTCCTTCCTCGCCAACGGAGCCGACATCGGCGTCACCACGCTGACCGTCTCGTTGGCGATCGGGATCGGCAACGTCGGAGAGGCGCTGGTCGGCCGCTGGCTGGTCACCCGCTTCGACCGCGGCGGGCGCGGCCTCTTCGCGGCCCCACGTCAGGTTTTCGTGCTGATGCTGGCCGCCCTGCTCGCCGCCCTGGTGTCGAGCGGCAACGGGGTCACCGCCCTGGTCGCGTCGGGTCTGCTGCCGCGGGCGTTGTGGACCACGGTGTGGACGACGTGGTGGATCGGTGATGTCGTCGGCATCCTGCTGGTCGCGCCGCTGGTGGTGGCGTGGTCCACCACTGCAGAACCGGGGCCGCCGGCGCGCGAACGCGTGCTGGCGGTGCTGGTCAGCGTGCTCTCCGCCGCCGTCGCCTTCTCCGACCTCATGCCGCCGACCCTGCGCGGCGTCGCGCCGCTGGCGGCGCTGGCGGTGCTGCTGTGGCCGCTGCTGCGCGGTACCCTGCGCGACCTCACCCTCGCCCTGGCGCTGGTCGCCGGCCTGGCGGTGTGGGCGACGATCCACGGTCGCGGACCGGTGGCGCGGCCGCAGCTCAATGACGCGCTGCTGCTGCTCCAGGCCTGGACCGGAGTCGGGCTGGTCGGCGCGCTGGTGGTGGCCAGCGCGCTGCGCGCCCGCACCGCAGAGGCGGCGCCGGTGCCTGCGCTGGCGCCCGTCGCCGTCGCCTGGCCGGCGCTGCTGCTCGGCTGCGTCGGTCTGGCGGTGACGACGCAACTGTGGCTGAGCCTGGAGCGCCAGGAGGCTGGCCACCGCGAGCGCGCGGTCGCCGCGGACACCGGGCACGTGCGTGACCTGCTGGTCTCCGAAGTTCAGATCCATGGCCAAGCCATCCGGCGCATGGCGGCGCGCTGGATGCGTATCGGTGGGACCCCCGAACGCGATTGGCACGCCGAAGCCGGCGACTACCTGACCGACTTCCGCTGCTTTCGCGCCATCGAATGGGTCGACGGCCAGCGGGTCGTGCGCTGGGTCGCTCCCGAGGCGGGCAGTCAGCAGATCATCGGACTGCGTCTCGACGAGGAGCCGGTGCGCGCCGCGGCAGTCAGCCGCGCCACCGCCGCCCGGGGCGTGGCCATGAGCGATCTCATCGATCACCAGCAGTACGGCAACGTCGTGCTGGTGTTCGCGCCGATCCTGCACGCAGACGGCGTCAATGGATTCATCGTCGGAGTATTGGATGTGTCCGGCCTGATGGCGACCGTTCTCGATGCCAGCCATCAGGGCTCTGGCCTCGCCCTGCGTGACGGACTCGGCCGCGAGTACCGCCAGGGTGCCGTCGGCAAGGCGGCGGCATCGTGGATGCCGGCCACGCTGTTCGGTCGCGACTGGCAGGTGGCGGTGTGGCCGGTGGAGACGGTCACCCGCGCTTCGCCGCTGCCCATCGTCACCCTGTGCGTCGGCATCCTGCTCTCGATCCTGTTCGCCATCGGCGCCCACTTCGCCCTGGTCGCCCGCCGCCAAGCGGGCGAGCTGCGCGCCAGCAACCTGCTGCTCGCCGAACAGCAGACCAAGGTGGTGGCTGCGGCGCAGGCCAAGGCCGACTTCCTGGCCACCATGAGCCACGAGATCCGTACGCCGATGAACGGCGTGCTGGGCATGACCGGGCAATTGCTCAAGACCAGCCTCGATCCCGACCAGCGCGGGTGCGCCGAGACCATCCGCGAATCGGGCGAGGCGCTGCTGACCATCCTCAACAGCATCCTCGACCACGCCAAGATCGCGTCCGGACGCCTCGAACTCGAGAGCATCCCGCTGCGTCCGCGCCGGCTCATCGACGGTGTCCTGGCGTTATTCGCCGAGTCGGCGCAGTCCACCAAGGTGGCGCTGGTGTGCACGGTCGCCGATGCGGTTCCGGAGGCGCTGCTCGGTGATCCCACGCGCTTGCGCCAGATCCTCATCAACCTGATATCGAACGCGCTGAAGTTCACCGCCCAGGGCGAGGTGACGGTCGTCGTCGACGCCAGGGCGGCCGCTAGCGACACCTGGCGGCTCGCGGTCACCGTCAGCGACACCGGCATCGGCATGGATGAGGCGACCTGCCGCCGGGTGTTCACGCCCTTCACCCAGGCCGACACCTCGACCACCCGGCGCTTTGGCGGCACCGGCCTCGGTTTGTCGATCTGCGCCAGCCTGATCGAGCTGATGCGCGGCACCATCACGGTCGAGAGCCGGCCTGGCCAGGGCACCACTTTCCGCGTCGAAGTGCCGCTGCCGATCGCGACTCCGGCGCAGCTCGCAGCCCAGGCCGGAGCAGCGAGCGCACCGCACCAGCCCGCGGTACGCCTGCGGCGCGTCCTGCTGGTCGAGGACAACCCGATCAACCAGCGCCTCGCCCGTCGGCAGATCGAACCCTACGCCATCGCCATCGATCTCGCCGGCAACGGCCGCGAAGCGGTCGCGCGCGTCCAGGCTGGCGGCTACGATCTGGTGTTCATGGACTGCCAGATGCCGGAGATGGACGGCTGCGCCGCGACCGAGCAGATCCGCGCCTGGGAACGTTCCAGAGGCACCGCCCGCCTGCCGATCATCGCGTTCACCGCCAACGCCTTCGCCGAGGACCGCGAACGCTGCCTGGCCGCTGGCATGGACGATTTCCTGTCCAAGCCGCTGCGCGAGTCCGATCTCAGCCGGGTGATGCGCCGCTGGGCGCCGGCCGTGGCGGTGGCGGATGTCGTCGCTGCGATCGCGGCGGTTCCTGCAGCGCCTGCGCCGTCGACCTCGTCGTCGGCCGCCACTGCCACCGCCACCGCGTCCCCACCCCCGGTGGCCGTGGTCAGCGCCGAGGCGAGCTGGATCGGACGCCTGCGCGACCTGCTCGGCGAGGATGCGCTGGTCGATACCCTGCCGGTGATCAGGCGCGAACTGCCGGCGCAGGTCCAGCGCCTGTGCTCGGCGCGCCGCGACGCCGAAACCCTGGCGCGCGCCGCGCACGCCCTCAAAGGCTCGGCCAGCACGGTGGGACTCGACCGGCTCGCCGGTTCGGCGCGCGAGATCGAGGTCCTGGCCAAGGCCGGCGACCTCACCGCGCCGGGCATCGATGCCCTGCTCGCCACCATCACGCAGGAAGTCGACCTCGTCCTCGCCGGGATGCCGAGATAGCAGGCTGCTGAACCAGGAGCCTGCGCGGGTTCTGGGCACCTGGGCCGGCGTTCGGAAAATAGCCGTCGCCGATTCCCTTACGGGCCGGCGAGCTGCTGGAGATACGCGATCAGATCGGCCATCGCCGCCGGTGGGATGACCGTCTCCAAGCCGTCGGGCATCAGCGAGCGCGTTCCCAGCCGCACCTGGCTGATATTGCCGCGCGGCACCGTCGGCTGGCTGCCGCCGGGCAGACGCAGGGTCACCGCATCGGGGTTCTCGTCGATGAGCAGACCGGTGAGGAGCCGGCCATCGCGGGTCGCAACCGTGCAGGCGGCGAATCCGCCCTGCACGTCGCGACTGGGATCGATGATGTTGGCCAGCAGTGCCCCGGTGCCGCGATCGCTGCCGCGCAGGTCGGGGCCGATCAGGTTGGCCACGCCATGGGGATCGTGGCAGAGGCGGCAGCTGCGCGCGAAGACGCCGGCGCCGCGCGCCGGGTCGCCCTTCAGGGCACCCAGCGCCTGCGCATAGCGCTCCACCACCTCGCCGCGATCGCTGCTGATCGCCGTGCCCAGCAGGGTCCGGGCGCGGGTGGCAAGGTCGGGGTCGGGATGGTCGAACAGGACGTGGCGCTGGTTCAGGTCGAGCGCCGCCGCCGGCACCCTGCGCTCGGCAAGTGCCGTCAGCAGCACGCTGGTCCACGTCGGTCGGCTGAGCAGAGCCACCACCGCATCGGCGCGGGCGCCGGAACCGAGCGTGGCCAGGCCGGCGACCAGCAGGTCGCCGACCGCCGGTTCGGAATGCGCCGCCAGCGCCGCCACCGCTGCGCGCTGCACCGCCGGTGGCGTCACCTCGGTGAGCAGTCCGCGGAGCAGGTCACGCACCTCGGCGATGCTGGCGAAGGCAAGTGCTCGGGTGGCGCGTGCGCGCGCGGCCGGTGGGTGCGGCGCCGCCACCGCGAGCGCTGCGCTGGCGTGCAGGAAGGCGGCGAACGCCGTGCGCAGGGATTCGGCGCGGCTGGCGTGCACCACCGCGGCCAACGGGGTTCCGGCCATTGTCAACTGGTCGCCCAGGCGGTGCAGGGCGGTGTGGTCGATCTCCGCATCGTCGGCGCCGGCCCCGGCGAGCAGCACGGCGACCAAGTCGGTGATCGACCCGGCGTCGGTGCTCAGGCCGACCGCACCGGCGAGGTCGGTGAGGAAGGCGGCTCCGCCGCGCGAAGAGGCGAACGCGGGATCGGCGCGCAGGGCCTGGAACAGCGCGCCGGCGCGTCCGCCGCCCACGGCATTGAACAGCAGCGCCGAACCCAGCAGCGGATCGCCGGCATCGCGTTTCGCCAGGCGGACCAGCCGCGCCAGTTCGGCGTCAGCGGCCTCGCCGGTGGTCAGGTCGACCGTCACACCCAGCAGCAGCAGCACCGCCACGATCAGTCCGCCCGCGGCCGGGCACGTCATGGCGTCGGTTGCAGCTTCGGCGCGGCGACGGGTTTCACCGCCAGGCTGAGCGTCGCCTGCAGACGGACGCGCGGATCGGCGTCCTCGCTGAGCGTGGTGACCTGCATGCGCAGCGCGGCAGAGGACGCCAGCAGCACCTCGGCGAGGCGGATGCCGTGCTCGCGCAGGACGGGATGCGGGTCGGCCAGGGCGGTGCGTACGGTGGGCTCGGTCAATGCATCCAGACCACGCAGCGTCCACAGCACATGCAGGCGGCCCGGGATGGTGCGGCCGGCGCTCGCCATGCGCTCCAGGTCAGCCACTGCGGCGCGGTCCTGGCGTTCGACCAGCAGGCGCTGCGCGGTCTCGCGGCGCCAGGCGTCGCCATGGTCGAGAGCGGCGATCAGTTCGGCGGTCGTGGCCTGGCCCAGGCGGGGCGTCGGCGGTCGCGTGGCGCCTTCGGGAATCACCCGCCAGATGCGTCCCATATCGCTGCCGTTGTTCAGCCGGAGGCGGTCGCGGATGACCTTGGGGATGGCGTCGTAGTATTCGATCACCTCGCGGTACATGTCGATGACGTGCAGACAGCCATCGGGCGCGTTGGCGAAGCCGAGCGGGCGGAACCAGCGATCACGCGAGGCGAGGAACTCACGCTTGGCGGCTGGATCGGGACGGTCGGCAGTGAAGGTGGTGCCCTCCGGGACCAGCTTCTGGCGCACCACCAGGTTGTTGGGCGGTTCACCGCTGAAGGCATTGCCGAGGTAGGCCGCCGGCCACAGCGAACCACGGTAGATGCCGACCCCGGCGCCACCGGTGGTGAAGCCGTGCGGGACCAGTTCGGTGCCGCCATAGCGTCCGGCGTGCATCCCGGGCTCTTTGTCCACGAAGCGCGCCCAGTGCTGCTGACGCTGCACCTTCCACGGCTCGGCTTCGCTGATCGGGAAGATCGCGGCGACCTTGGTGATGCGGCCACCACGCGGACCGGCGCCCGCCGGCTTGCCGGCCAGGTAACGGGCAGCCTCCGGGCAGTACATCAGCAGGGTGGTGGCATCGCAGCCGAAGTGGTTGCCCCAGTCATCGAAGGCCCAGCCGAAGCGGCCGCCGCGGGTGGTCAGCGAACAGCGACCGCTCTGCGGATCGATCCGGAAGTTCGCCTGCAGGTCCAGCGCCGGCGCGTCGGGCTGCGCGACCTGGCGCAGGGTTCCGCCCGCCGAGGACTTGGCGGCGTGCAGGTGGTTGTCGAGACCCCAGCCAAGCGTGTTCATCAGGTTTTCGGCCTTGTCGACACGGAAACCGCTCACCACCACCGTGCGCACATCGGCCACGCCGTCGCCGGTGGTGTCCTTCAGGTACAGCAGCTCGGTGCGGGTGAGCACGAAGACGCCGCCCTTCCAGCAGGCGATGCCGGTGGGCCAGGCCAGGCCGTCGGCCAGCACCGTGCTGCGTTCATAGCGGCCGTCGCCGTCGCTGTCGTCGGCGACAATGATGCGTCCGCGTGGCGGGATTCCCGTCGCCGGCAGTTCCGGGTAGTCGACCAGGGCGCAGACGTAGAGCCGGCCGTTCTCGTCGTAGGCCGCCGCCACCGGATCGGCGATGACCGGTTCGCTGGCGACCAGCTCGACGCGGAAGCCGGGCTCGACCACGAAGGCCTTGAGCGCTTCCTCGGGCGTCATCGGTGCCACGTGCAGGTCGACGGTGTCCGGCGCGACCTCGCCGGCAGCAGTGGCGATGATCACGGTCAGGACGAGGACAACGCTGCGGATCATGGCGGGCTCCTGGCCGGCTGCGGGTTGGCCACGGTGGTGCGCGGCCCGATCGGCGTCCGGGATTTCAGCATGCAACCGGGCGTGGAGGGTGATCCTATGCCCGACGTGCCCGGGAAGGATCAGGGATTGGCTCACCGCGACCGGCGGATCCGCTCATCGGCGGCTGCGGCCGTCGGGCCGGCGGTGCTGCTGGGGCTGCGGTCCTACGTCGGGGACGCCACCTGCGGCGTGTGGGTCTATCCGCGCGCCCCGGAGGCGGCGCAGCCGTTCCACCTCGAACATGAACTGACCATGGTGCGCGGCTTCGCCGGCACCCGCGTCATCGGCGACCGCGTCAGCGCCTTCAATGGCTGTGATCTGGTGCTGCTGCCGCCAGGCATGAGCCACTCGTGGACGGTCGCACCGCGAACGTCGACGGCGGGCGCCGAGACGCTGGTGCTGCTCTTCACCCGCGACTCGTTGGGCCGCGATCTGCTCGCCCGCCGCGACTGCCAGGCGATCGCGGGGCTGCTCGACCGCGCGGGACGCGGCCTGGCCTTCACCAGCGCCACTGCCACCGCCGTCGAACCGCTGCTGCGCGAGATGACCAACGCGGCGCCGGGACGTCGGCTCGGCCAGTTGCTCATCTTGCTCGACCTGCTGGCCAGCGACGCCGCCGAACCCATCGCCAGTGCGCAGCACCACGGCATCGCCTGCCAGGAGGACCTGCAACGCCTCGACCGCCTGATCGCCTTCGTGGCCGCGCACCTGTCGGGTCCGATCGCGCTTGCCCAGGCCGCCGAGGCCCTGGGCATGCCGGTGGCGACCTTCACCCGCTTCCTGCGCCGCGTGGTCGGCGCCTCGTTCGTGCCCTGGCTCACGCACTGGCGCATCGAACAGGCCCGTCGGCTGCTGCGCAGCGGCGACGACGCGGTCGCCGACATCGCCACTCGGGTCGGCTTCCACAACGCCGACCACTTCCATCGCACCTTCCGCGCCCTCACCGGCTGCACGCCGCGCGGGTGGAGGGAGTGAGGAGAGCGCTTGAGCGGTTGCGGGTGATGAATCCGCAGGTTCCCGCAGTGGTCACTGACTTGCGACCGTCGGCGGCGCAGGAGAACCGAATTCAGAAACGCGTGGCGGGACGGTGCGCGGCCGTCTATCAGGCGGCTGAAACAGCAGCCTGATAGCCCCTCCCTACCCTGCCTGTCACTTCGCCGGCGGCAGCCACTTCTCCCAGCCCGCGACCGGGTGTTCCTTCATCAGTTCGTCGACCTGGTAGAAACCGGCCTTGGCATCCGTGGCTGCGCGCACCTTCTTGACCGCCTCGGGGCGGATGGGGTCGTAGTCGTTGCCGAAGGACTGGCGCACGTAGGTGAGCACGGCGGCGAGTTCATCGTCGGTCAGCATCTGGCCGAACGGCGTCATCGGCGGAGTGCCGTTGGCCGGATCGTAGCGCTGACCGTCGACCTCGAGGACGCCGAGCAGGCCCTTGAGGGTGATCTTGATCAGGCGTTCGTCGCTGCCGGTCAGCCACTCCTTGTTGGTCAGCGGCGGGTAGATCGGCGCCAGGCCGAGGCCGTTGGCCTGATGGCAGGTGACGCAGTGCGCGTCGCGGTGGAAGACCGTGCGGCCGAGGTCGTAGACCTTGAGATCGGCGTCGGCGAGTTTGCGCGTGGGGCCATAGCGCTTCTCCTCGACCGGCGTCGTCGGCGCCGCCTTGCCCTGCTTGGTCACCAGCGCCAGCAGTTCGGGATCGCTGGGCATCACCACATCCTTGGAGAGCAGCTTGAATTGCCGCAGCGTCTCCTTGTAGGTGTAGTCGAGGTAGAAGTCCGACGGCCGGCGCAGGGTGGTGTAGGCGACATCGTAGGCCGCCGGCAGATCCTTGCCGGAGAAGAAGCTGGCGGTGCGCAGCGCTTCCAGGCGCACGCGCGGATGCTCGTCGAGCGCCTGCAGCTTGAGCAGCGCCAGCGGCGCCGGCACGCGATCGCGCCAGTAGCAGAGCACGCGGGTGGCGGCGGCTCGGGCACGCGGCTCGGGCGAGCGCAGCACGCGATTGAGCAGCGCCGGGTTGACGACGTTGTGCCACTGGTGCACCCACAGCGCTTCGAGCAGGTGGTGCTGGTAGGCGGCATCCTTGGCGTCGAGTCCGGCAACCCACTGGACGACGGCGGCGACGACGCTGGCGGCCGGGTGCTTGCCGAGTTCGAGCTTGGCGCGCAGGCGCAGGTTGTCCTCCGGCTCCTTGAGTGCGTCGAGCAGCGCCGGGATCGGCTGGCCGTCGATCTTCGGCGGCTTCAGCAGCGGTCGGCCTTCATAGGTCAGGCGGTAGATGCGGCCGTGGGTCTGGTCGCGGTTGGGGTCGCGCAGGTGGTGCTGCATGTGGCCGATGATGGCGTTGGACCAGTCGAGGATGTACGCGGCGCCGTCCGGTCCGACGCTGACGCCGGTCGGTCGGAAGTTCTTGTCCTTCGACGACATCAGGTTCTCGACCGTCTCACCCTTCACGCCCGAGCCGTCGTCGCTCATCTTCACGCGGAAGATGCCTTGCATGCCGATGACGTTGCAGTTGAGGAAGCTGCCATTCATGTCATCGGGGAAATGCCGGCTGGAGAGGATGCCGGTGCCCGGGCAGGGGCGCGATGGCCGGTTCCAGAACGCCTTCATGCCCGGGTGCTTGTTGGGGTATTCGAGATGCCCGGTGAGCGGCGGCGCGTAGTAGTTCACGTTGCCGGTGGCGTCGGTGATCAGGTCGATGCCCCAGTAGTCGAAGACGCGGCCGTGGGGATTCACCCAGGCGAACGGGCTGTAGAGCTCGAAGCGGCTGGTCAGCGGTTCGTAGCGGTAGATGGCTCCGTCGGTGTTGCGGATCGCGCCGGTTGCGGTCTCGACCTGGGTGCGGTGGAAGACGCCGTCGCTGAGATAGGTGGCACCGCCGGGATCGAGCACCATCGAATTGGTCTCGTGGTGCGAGTCGGCGGCGTCGAGGCCCATGAGCACGCGTTCGCGCCAGTCGGCCTTGCCGTCGCCGTCGGTATCGCGCAGGAAGAGCAGGTTAGGCGAGCGCATGACCAGCACGCCATCCTTGAAGAAGGTGAAGCCGGTCGGGCAGTTGAGATCGTCGACGAAGGTGGTGCAGATATCGGCCTTGCCGTCGCCGTCGCGGTCCTCGAAGACCAGCAGCTTGTCGCCGGACGTGCTGCCCGGCGTGCGCTCGGGGTAGTTGGTCCACGCCGCGACCCACAGGCGACCCTTGGTGTCCCAGGCCATCTGCACCGGGTTGACCAGTTCAGGGAAACGTTCCTCGCTGGCGAACAGGTTGATCTTGCAGCCCTTGGCCAGGGTCATCTGGCCGATCGCCTGCTCACCGCTGAGGAAGGTGTGCGAGGCGTCCGCATTGGCGCCGGGCAGGTTGGTCTTCACCGGCTTGACCGGCGGCAGGTTGGAATCGTCGACCTTGGCGTCGCCACCCTGGGCCACCGACCACACGCGCTTCTCGCGGTTGGCGGTCATCACGTCGCGCACCGCCATCTCCTGGTGCATCACTTCGGCGTTGGTGACCTTGGGTCCACCCTTGCCCGACTCGTAGCTGAGCTTGGAACGGCCGCCGAAGATGTTGTAGCTGTCGACGGTGCGGAAGCGGTCATGCCAGATCGCGCTCTTGACCACCACGGCGGCGCGCAGGCGTTCCAGTTCGGCGCTGGGTGTGGGGAGTGCTGCGGCGAAGGCGGCCGCGAACAGTGTCGGTGCCAGCGCCCGGTTGCCGGCCTCGGTGAGGTGGACGCCATTGATGGTCAGCGGCTGCTTGGCGGCCGCATAGGCCTTCTGCGATGCCGCGAAGCAATCGACGAACAGCACCTGATTGGCCTTGGCCACCTCGGCCATGGCGGCGACGTACAGCGCGAGATTGCGGTTGTTGGCAGTGCCCTCCGGGTAGTTCGGATCGGCGACGATCTCGTGCGCGATCGGAGAGAACAGCACCAGGCGCGGCGCGCCCTTGCCGCTGTAGTCGGCCTTCAGCTTGTCCTTGAGGAAAGCGTCGAGCTCCTGCTTGAACTTGGGCAGCCCGTCGCTGCCGGCGAAGGATTCGTTGAACCCGTAGAAGGCCAGCACGACGTCGGCCTTGATGTTGGCCAGCCACTGCTCGCGAGGGGCGCCGGTGTCGGTGCGCAGCCGCGGAACCACCTCGTCGGCGACCTGGGCGAGGTTGCGTATCACCAGCTCGTGCTGGGGATACGCCTGATAGATCAGGGTTTCCAGCCAGCCGTCATGTTGGAGCCGATCGGCGAGACCCGAGCCGATGATGGCGACGTGATCGCCCTTGCGCAGGTCGAGGCGGCCCGATTCGCCGGCGCCAAGCGCAGCCTGGGCGGCCACGGCCACGCAGGCGGAGAGGATGATGAGGCGGGTGATGGGCACAGGATTCTCCGCGTTCGGCTGCGGGATGACGCGCATGGACACACGCGCTGGCCCACGGAATCGGGCCGGGATCGGCAGCGAAGCAATGCCACTACCGGATCCGGGCGGCGGGCGTTGTCCACGATCCGTGAGCGGCACGCCGGCAACCTGTGCGGCGGTGTCGCGGCGGATGTCCAGACTGATCCAGGCCCAGGATCTGCTGGAAAGGGCGCCTGTCTGTGCGATCGACCCGCCCAGGGCGGGCGACCGATCAACGGGGTGTGGCCAGGGCCTGGACCACGTCGTCCACGGTGACCGAGGACTCGGGAAAGCGGCCACGCGCTGGTCGTGGGAGCCGCTGCCGGTATGAGAGCCGGGCGAAAGCCAGCGTCGCCGCCGTCGTCATCCCGGATCACACCTGCGATCGCCCGTTGCTGACCGTCCCCTCCGTCCCCTCCGTCCTGCCGTCCGTTTCGTCCGGGTCCGGACTGGTCTTCGCGGTCGCCGCCACCCTGCTGCGCCATCGTGGCCATGGGCCGGAGCATTGGGATCTGGTGTTCGCAGCCGGTGCACGCTGCCCGACCCTGAGCCTGCGCCGCGAGCGCGGCCGTTGGCGCGCCTCCTGGCTGCCAGCCCATCGCCGCCGCTACCTCGCCTTTGCCGGAGCACTGGGCGGTGGTCGCGGCTCGCTCACCCGGGCCTGGCGCGGACGGGCGCGTTGCATCCGTGCGGCAGCGGGCTGGCGCATCGCCTGCCAGGGCGGTACAACCCTCACGCTGCGCACCTCCCGCCTGGGCATGCTCGGGCCGTGGCCGCCAAGGATGCCGAGTGGCTGAGACTGATCTCTTTCCTGAACCGCCCAACGAGACGACCACCGCCTCGCCTTCGTCCAACGAGACGCAGCGCCGTCGGCGTCTGCACCAGGCCGCTTTCGAGGCCACGCTCAAGGAGGTCTTCCTCTCGCATCAGGTGCAACTTCTTGAACCCCTGGCCAAGGCGAGCAAGGAGACCGTGGTCTACGGTGGCTTCTACCACGGCGAGGAGGTCGCGGTGAAGGTGTTCGCCCCGGCAGTGGACGACGCCGCCGACGCGCTCTCCGCCTTCGGCGCCTTCAAGATCGAATGCGAGAAGACCATGATCCTCTCGCGCCGCAGCAAGGCCATCCTGCCGGTGATCGAGTACGGCGACGCTGAACTGCCCGCCGACCTGCCGGCCGAACTGGCCGAGCTGTTCCCGCTGAAACTGCTGCCGTTCATGATCACCGTGCGCGCACGTTTCGGCAGCCTCGACAAGGTGCTCAAGAGCCGACGCGCACTGCCCGGCTTCGACCGCATCAGCCTGCTCGAAGCGGTGATCACCGCCACCGAGGGCATCAAGGAGGCGCACGAGCACCAGGTCGCCCACCGCGACATCAAGCCGCAGAACATCCTGATCTTCGGCCCCGGCCACGGCAAGATCGCCGACTTCGGCATCGCGCGCTGGCGTTCACGGCGGTCGACCCGTGAGACCGTGCTGCTGACCCCCAAGTACGCCAGCCCGGAACAGGCCTTCCATGCCCTGACCGGCGAGCACGAGAGCCGCATGGATCTCAGCGGCGACATCTATAGCTGGGCGATCATGGTCTATGAGGTGGTCACCGGCATCCATCCCTTCACCTGGGCCATACGTGGCATCCAGGACGCGCTGATCAGCCAGCGCACGCTGCTCAAGGCCATCGCCGCCAATGATCGCCGCGGCTTCCTGCCCACCGGCGACATCACCTTCGACTCGCTCATCTACAACTGCACCTGCGACCGCAAGCATCGCATCACCGATATCGCGGTGGCCAATCGCGTGCTGCGCCAGTTCGTGCAGCGCGTGCGCTTGCAGCAGGACGGCGAACTGCGCCGCGGCGATGACGCCAGCGGCCGGGTGCAGGCGGGCGGTTCGGCCAGCCAGGCGACGGTGCCGGAGGGTGGCGGACCATAGCGGACCATAGCGGACCATAGCGGACCATAGCGGACCATAGCGCAGCGCCGCGCGTCACCGGGACGGATGTATCGTGCCAACTGCTGCGCGCACCGCGGACTATGCTCGCCGCGGTGGCTCGCTACGGTGAGCCGCCGAACAGTGCCCGACGCGCGCTGATCGCAGATCGCAAGAGACCTCCAGTGAACGCCGCCCAACCACGCAACCTGCGCGTACGACTGTCGCTGTCAGTGGCCGATGTGGCGGTGATCGCGCTCAGCCTGTTGCTCTCGCGGTCGTGCTACCACGCCGTCGTCGGCGAGCAGGTGTTCACCGCCCTGCTGGTCGCCCTGGTGCCCACCACCCTGCTGATCTTCAACCTCGGCGGCGCCTACGACGACCTTGCACTCAAGCGCGAGACCACCTGGTACAGCCGATCGGTGTGGTGCTTCATCCTGCTGGTCGGCGCCTTCCTCGCCGTCGCCTTCCTGCTCAAGGTCAGCGCCGACTTCTCGCGCCAGGTCATCGGCTGGTGGGTGGTGTTCTCGCTGTTCGGTCTGCTCATCGTCCGCATGGTGCTGTTCACCCTGGTGCGCATATCGGTGCGTAGCGGCAGCGAGTTCGAGCGCACGTTGCTGGTCGGACCGCACAAGCACTGCACCGTCTTCGCCCGCCACCTCGCCGCCCATCCCGAGCTCGGCCTGCGCGTGATCGGCATGGCGGTCGATCACGTCGAGGCCGGCGATGCTATCGACGCGGCCACCGCCGCCGCCGGGCCGCCGCCGGCCGAGCCGTCCAACGCCGGCGTGTTGATGGTCGCAGTCAATGACCTCGCCGAGGCGGTGACCCGCCACGAGATCGCCCATGTCGTGGTGTGCGCTGATCTGTCGAACCAGGCCCTGGTTGTGGAGACGGTCAACCGTCTGCTGAACCATCCGGTGACCGTGCAGTACGCGCCCGATCTCACCGGGTTCCCCATCTTCTGCCTGCGCGTGCTCGATTACGCCGGCAAGCCGGTGATCAATCTCTCCGCCAGCCCGCTGTCGGAATCGGCGGTGTTGACCAAGTGGATCGAGGACCGTGTGCTCTCGGTGGTGTTCCTGGCGATCGCCAGCCCGGTGATGCTGCTGGTGGCGATCCTGGTCAGGCTCACCAGCCCCGGTCCCATCCTCTTCCGTCAGGAACGCCACGGTCTTGGCGGCAAGGTGATCCGGGTGTGGAAGTTCCGCACCATGTTCCACGCCGCCCCGGCCAACACCGCCATCGCCGCGAACACCGCCATCGCTGCGGCCGCCGAGGCAGCCGAGAACCCCGCACTCGAACCCAAGCCGGCGTCGCGCGCACTGCCGGCGATCGGTGCGGCGCCGGCAGTGGCCGTGGCCGGGCCCCAGGCCGATGCCGCGGTGGCGACGCGGACCGGAGCTGCCGGTTTCAGTACCCGCTACCATCGATCGCAGCGCGTGGACGCCGTCGCCAACAACGGGAAGGCGACGCATACCGTCAGCCGATCCCCCACCCGCGCCGACCCGGACGCTGCCAGCGTCGCCCGCAACCACGGCGACCTCAGTCCCGACGACTTCAAGCAGGCCACCAGCAACGACCAGCGCATCACGCCGCTGGGCCGCATCCTGCGCAAGACCTCGCTCGACGAACTGCCGCAGTTCTTCAACGTGATCACCGGCGAGATGTCGATTGTCGGACCACGTCCGCACGCCATCCGCCACAACGACAAGTTCGCTCAGGACATCAAGGACCTGATGCGCCGCCACTACGTCAAGCCGGGCATCACCGGCTGGGCGCAGATCAACGGCGCCCGCGGTGAGACGCGATCGATCCAGGACATGCAGCGGCGCATCGACTACGACCTCGACTACATCCGCAACTGGTCGCTCTGGCTCGACCTCAGGATCATCGCGATGACCGTGGTGAAGGGCTTCATCAATCGCCAGCCCTAAGGCGCGGCGTCTCCGCCGCGCCGAGATCGCGACAACTGTTTCGACGCCCCGGCGCAGCCGGCGCGAGGACGGCGCAGCCGCCCGCAGCGGTCGAAACAGTGAGAGCGCCCCGGTATTGAGCATCGCGCCAGGTGCCCAGTCCGCCTCCTGGCCCCCACGTCGAATCGTCCGCAGTCACGGCAGGCATCCGTCGCCCGCGCGACAACTGATTACAGGCACCGGCAAGGCGCGGCGTCGCCGCCGCCGCGCCGAGATCGCGACAACTGTTTCGACGCCCCGGCGCAGCCGGCGCGAGGACGGCGCGAGGACGGCGCAGCCGCCCGCAGCGGTCGAAACAGTGAGAGCGCCCCGGTATTGAGCATCGCGCCAAGTGCCCAGTCCTTCGTCGGGCCCCGACGCCGTCGTTGCTCAGCGCGCTTGCGCACCCCGCTGGCAACTCACGCCAGTATCTGCTTCACCACATTCCCATGCACGTCGGTCAATCGGAAGTCCCGGCCGGCGTGGCGCCAGGTCAGCTTCTCGTGGTCGAAGCCGAGCAGGTGCAGGATGGTGGCATGGAAATCGTGGACGTGCACCTGATCGCTGGCGACCTCGATGCCGTACTCATCGCTGGCGCCATGCAGGTGGCCCTTCTTCACCCCGGCTCCGCACAGCCACGACGAGAAGCAGGGGGCGTGATGCTCGCGCCCCTTGTGGTCGGCGCTGTCGACGAACGGGGTGCGGCCGAATTCAGTGGTCAGCACCACCAGAGTGTCGTCGAGCAGGCCACGGGACTTGAGATCCTGGACCAGGGCGGCGATCGGTTGGTCGACGTTCCTGGCCAACGGCGCGTGCGATTTCATGTCGCCGTGCGCGTCCCAGTTGTTGCTGGCGCCGCTGTCGATCAGTTCGACGAAGCGCACGCCGCGCTCGACCAGACGGCGCGCCACCAGCGCCTGCCAGGCGAAGCCCTTGGTCTGGTCGCGCTTGAGTCCGTACAGGTCCAGGGTGGCGTCGGATTCCTTGGCGAGATCGAAGGCCTCGGGCGCCTCCAACTGCATCGCCGCCGCGGTCTCGTAGGAGCGGATGCGTGCGGACAGGCGGCTGTCCTCGCCACGGGCCTCCTGATGGCCGCGATTGAGCGTGGCGAGCAGGTCGAGTTCCTGGCGCTGCGCCTCGGCGGTGGGCAGCCGGCGCTGCAAGTCGGGGATGGGTTCGGCGCCGGGCGTGACACGGACGCCCTGATGGCAGCCGGGCAGGAAGTCCGATCCCCACACCTGGCCGCCAGCGTAGGGCAGTTGCGGAGCGATGACCACGAACGAGGGCAGATTGCGGTTGGGCGTGCCGAGGCCGTAGCTCACCCACGAGCCGATCGACGGTCGCGCGAAGGTGAACGAACCGGTGTGCATGCCGAGCGTGGCCTCGAAATGGTTGCCATGATCGCTCTTCATCGAATTGATCACGCACAGTTCGTCGGCGATGCCGGCCTGGAAGGGGAACAAGTCGCTGACCATGAGCCCCGACTTGCCGCGCGGCTTGAAGTCGTAGATCGGCTTCTTGATGAATTTCTTGTCCTTCCACGCCTTGCCGTGGTCGGTGAACAGCTTGGGTTTGTGGTCGAAGGTATCGACGTGCGAGAAGCCGCCGGTCAGGAAGATGAAGATCACCCGCTTGGCCTTGCCCGGGAAATGGCCGGGCCGCGGCGCCAGCGGATCGGTCGCCACCGGCGGGTCGCTGGCGAGCAGTTCGCTGAGCAGTCCGGGCATGAGCAGCGATCCGGCGGCGAGTGAGCGGATGGCGGCGCGGCGGGTGATCATGGTGGCGGTCGGTTGCGGCAGGGTTGGTGCGGGGGAGTCGGCGGGATTCAATCCACGAAGACGAATTCATTGCTCTGCATCACCACGCGAGCGACGCCCTCCCAGCCAGTGCCACCGGGCCGGGCGAGGTGCGACAGGACGGCGGCCAGTTCCGGCGCGGTAGGCGTCCGGCCGAGCGCCAGTCTGAACACCGTCGTCACCCGCGTCTGGTCGTCGGCACCAGTGTCGGTGACGCGTTTGGCCAGGGCCGCGGACTGGGCATGGACGAAGGGGTCATTGAGCAGGAACAGCGCTTGCAGCGGCGTCGTGCTCACCGCGCGCTCGCCGGTCGAGACATTGGTGTCGGCACCGTCGAAGAGCGCGAAGAAGGGGTGCCGGCGGATGCGCTGCTGCATGACGTAGATGCTGCGCCGGTTGCTGTCATAGACGGCGGTGAACGGCTTGTGCTGCGTCCAGTCCCACTTGGCCGTGGGCGGAAACGCGTGCCCCTGCGCCGGTCCGCGTTCGAGCAGGCCGCTGGCGGCGAGCATGGCATCGCGAACCTCCTCGGCATCGAGGCGGCGGCGGTTGGCGCGCCAGAGCAGGACGTTCTCGGGATCGCTGGCGGCGGCTTTCGCGTCATCCTGTGCGGCCATGCGGTAGGTGCTGGTCAGCAGCAGTTCGCGGTGCAGGGCCTTGAGCGACCAGCCGCGTTCGATCACCCGACCAGCCAGCCACTCCAGCAGTTCCGGGTGCGAGGGCGGCGCGCCGCGGGTTCCGAAGTCGCTGGGCGTGGCCACCAGGCCACGGCCGAAATGATGCTGCCAGAGCCGGTTGGCCAGCACGCGCGCGGCCAAGGGATGCTGGAACAGCCACTGCGCCAGCTCGCGCCGGCCGCTGCCGGAACGGTTCGCCAACTGCTGCCCGCCGAGCACGCCGAGCCACCCGCGCGGGACCTCATCGCCTGCCTTGCTTGGCTCGCCGCGTTTCTGGACGCGCGCGTTCTTGGCGGTGGCGTCGATCACGGCGTAGGCGTTCGGGTACTCGGGCAGTTCGTCGGTGAGCTTGTCGCGGCGCTTGCGCACGTCGTCGATGACCTTGCGGATCTCGGTGGGGCGGCGCGTCTTGGCGACGGCGACGGTGCCCGCCGCCGGTGTGCCGGGCGCGGAGGCGGCCGCGTCAGGAGCCTGGGGATCGGGCTTGGCGTTGGCCGCCGGGTCGGCCTTCTTGGCCACCGCCATCTCCGCTTCCAACGCCTTCATCTCGGCATCGATCTTGGCGATGCGCTCCTGGTGCGGGGCGAGCAGGGCGTCGACCTCGGCCGGTTGCACCAGCGGCACGAAGTCGCGCTGCCGCTTGTTGTTCTCTGATCCCGGGAAGGGATAGCGCGTCGAGGCGAAGATGCCGTAGAGCGCGTAGTAGTCGGTGGTCGGGATGGGATCGAACTTGTGATCGTGGCAGCGCGCGCAGCTCAGGCTGAGTCCGAGCACCGCTCGTCCCAGGGTGTCGAGGGTGTCCTCGATGGTGAGGTGCATGTTGCCTTCGGGGCCGACGCCGAAGCGGCGCGCGATGGCGACGAAACCGGTGGCGACGATGTGCTCGCGCTTCTCGTCCTCGTTGGCGTGCGGCAGCAGATCGCCGGCAAGCTGGTGGGCGAGGAAGCGATCGAAGGGGAGGTCGCGGTTGACCGCGTCGATCACCCAGTTGCGGTAGCGGTACGCTTGCGGCACCGGGTAGTCGGCGCTCTCGCCGGCGGTGTCGGCGTAGCGCACCAGGTCCAGCCAGTGCCGTCCCCAGCGTTCGCCGTAGTGGGGCGAGGCGAGCAGGCGGTCGACCACCGTGGCGAAGGCGTCCGGGCGCAGATCGTTGACGAAGGCGTCGATCTCCTCAAGCGTCGGCGGCAGGCCGGTGAGGTCGAAGGTGGCGCGGCGGATGAGCGCGCGCGGATCGGCGGCAGCGGCCGGACGCAGGCCCTTCTCGGCCAGTTTGGCACGCACGAAACGGTCCACCCCGGTGCGTGCCCAGGCCGCGTCGGCCACCACCGGCGGATCAACCGGCTTGAGCGGCTGGAACGCCCAGTGGTCGCGTCCGGAGTCCTTGGGCTTGGCCGGTGCCGATGGGGCCGTCCCGGCGTCGGGATGCGGAGCACCCTGCTGCACCCACTGTTCGAGCACGGCGACCTGGGCTTCCTCCATGCGCGTCTTGGGTGGCATGCGGGTGTCTTCGTCCTGCCAGTGCACCGCGCTGATCAGCGGGCTCTTGGTCGGATTGCCCGGAATCACCGCCGGCTTGCCGGAGGTACCGCCTCCGCTGATGCCCGTCCAGGTATCCAGACGCAGGTCGCCCTTGAGTTTCTTGGTCGCGGCCGCCTCGGCACCGTGGCAGGAATAGCACTTGTCCGCGAGCAGCGGTCGCACCTGACGCTCGAAGAATTCGAGACCGCTCGCGGTTGGCGCCGCCGGCTTGCCCGCGTCGACCGCGGCAGCGGCGAACGGTAGCAGGATCAGCAGAAGGTGGGTGGGGGACATGGCGGAGCGTCGAGCAGAATAATGTCAGGGGTGGGATTGGTACGCCCGAGGTGCGGTCCGCGTTACTGCCTGGCACCGGTCCGCCAGGATGCCTGGTAACGCTCGGTAATGCTCGTGGGCTCAGTCGGCCCGAGTCGACCAAGTACCCCCTTGCGTACCGGATCGACACCATATCCTCCCCGTCCCTTCCACGTACGGCACCGCGCAAGCGGACCGGACCACTGGGGGCTGCGCTGGTGGGTCAAGGCTCGCCCACCAGAGCACGGGTCACGAGACCCTCCGCTGGATGCGTGTGCATCCGGGGTCGTGTCGTGCCCCAGCCTATACGAGCTCAACGCAGCGATGGCCGGCCTCAACGCCGAACCCGAGCTGACTGGCGTCCGCGCCAGGGAGGTGTCCATGAACGAGAAGATCAAGATCCGGCTTGAGGCGTACGATCACCGTATCCTCGACAAAGCGGCTCAGGACATCGTTGACACCGCCAAGCGCACCGGCGCCAAGGTCGCCGGGCCCATCCCGCTGCCCACCGACATCCAGCGCTTCACCGTGCAACGCTCACCGCACATCGACAAGAAGTCGCGTGAGCAGTTCGAGATCCGCACCCACGCCCGCGTCATCGAGATCATCGAGCCGACCGCCAAGACCAATGAGGTCTTCAACAAGGTCGACGTTCCGGCCGGGGTCGAGATCACCATCAAGCAGACGGTGAGGTGAACCATGGCGGTCGCACTGTACGGAACCAAGGTCGGCATGACCCGCATCTTCCAGGGTGACCTGGTGGTGCCGGTCACCGTGATCGAGATCCAGCCCAACGAGGTGGTCGAGATCAAGACCGTCGCCAAACACGGCTATGCCGCCATCAAGGTCGCCATCGGTCCGCGCAAGCGCGTGGTGACCAAGGCCCTGGCCGGCGAATACAAGAAGGCCGACGTGGCCCCGCGCCGCTTCCTCCGCGAGATCCCGGTCGTCGATGGCGCCGCGGTCGGCGGCAAGGTCGGAGTCGCCGTGCTCGATCTGACCAAGATCTGCGACGTCGTCGGCTGGTGCAAAGGCCGCGGCTTCGCCGGCGTGATGAAGCGCCATAATTTCAGCGGCCACAAGGCCACCCACGGTACCTGCAAGCATCGCGGTCCCGGCTCGATCGGTTGCCGCATGGATCCGGGCAAGGTGTTCAAGGGCAAGCGCATGGCCGGTCATTGGGGCCAGGAGCAGGTGACCATCAAGAACCTGCGCATCGTCTCGATCGACGCCGACAAGCACCTGATCGCCATCAAGGGTGCGATTCCCGGCCCCAACGGTGGCTTGGTCACCATCAAGCAGGCCTGACCATGACCACCATCGCCATCTTCAATGCCGCCGGGACCAAGACCGGCGAACTGGATCTCGATCCGGCGCTGTTCGACAAGACCGTGCGCCGCGCCCTGCTCAAGGAGGCGCTGATCGCGCACCAGGCCAGCCAGCGCCAGGGCACGCACGCCACCAAGAACCGCGCCATGGTCGCCGGTGGTGGTAAGAAGCCGTGGAAGCAGAAGGGTACCGGTCGTGCCCGCCAGGGCTCGACGCGCTCGCCACAGTGGGTTGGTGGTGGTCATGCCCACCACATCGAACCGCGCGACTATTCCTACCAGCTGCCGGCCAAGCAGCGCCGCATCGCCTGCCTGACCAGCCTGCGCTACCGCCTGGAAGAAGGCGGCATGTGCACGGTCGAGGGACTGCTCGACGGCACCGACAAGCCGCAGACCAAGGCCGTAGCCGGCTTCCTGGCCAAGGCCGGGATCGCCGGACGCAAGATCCTGTTCGTCAGCGAGGGCAACCAGCCCGTGTTGCACCGCTCGGCGCGCAACATCCCGCGGGTGAGCGTCAGCGAGCGGCGCAATCTCAACGCCGCGGTGGTGCTCACGCACGCCCAGGTGGTGTTCACGCGCGCGGCGCTCGACGCCTTGCTCGCTGACATCAAAGCCGGCAACGCCAAGGGAGCCGACAAGTGAATCCCTATCAGGTCATCCGCCGGCCGCTGATCACCGAGAAGTCGGTGTATCTGCAGAACGCCACGAACACCTGGGCCTTCGAGGTCCACCAGGACGCCAACAAGACGCAGATCCGCGAAGCGGTCGAGCGCCTGTTCAAGGTCAAGGTGCTGTCCGTGCACACCATGAACTGCCGCGGCAAGGACCGGCGCATGCGTGGCGGTGCAGCAGGCGTCAGCGCGGCGTGGAAGAAAGCCTTTGTCCGTCTCCCCGCCGACCAGCGCATCGAAGGGATCTGAGCCATGGGCCACCGCAAGCTCCACTGCGCCAGTGCCGGCGCCCGTTTCGCCACCATCCCCGATTTCGCCGAGATCACCAAGGGCAAGCCGGAGAAGTCGCTGTGCGTGCGCCTGCGCTACGACGCCGGCCGCAACAACCAGGGCCGCATCACCGTGCGCCACAAGGGTGGCCGCCACCCCCGGCAATACCGCCTGGTTGACTTCAAGCGCAAGAAGTTCGACGTCGTCGGCCTGGTCAAGGCCATCGAGTACGACCCCAATCGCAACTGCCGCATCGCCCTCATCCACTACGTCGACGGCGAGAAGGGCTACATTCTGGCGCCCAAGAGCCTGATCCCTGGCGCGCGCATCATCGCCGGCAGCGTGACCGCCGAGCCCGACGTCGGCAACAGCATGCCGCTCAAGGCCATCCCGCAGGGCCTCAACGTGCACAACGTCGAACTCCAGCCCGGCCGTGGTGGGCAGCTCGCGCGTTCGGCCGGCGCTTTCGCCCGCTTGATGGCGGTCGATGGCGATTTCGCCATCCTGATGCTCAACTCCGGCGAACTGCGCCGAGTCAACGCCAACTGCCGCGCCACCATCGGCGAGGTCGGCAATGCCGATGCCAACGTGCGCAACCTCGGCAAGGCTGGCCGCTCGCGCTGGCTGGGCATCCGCCCGACCGTGCGCGGCAACGCCATGAATCCGATCGCGCATCCCCTGGGTGGTGGCGAAGGTCACACCAACGGCGGCCGTCAGCATTGCACGCCCTGGGGTGTGCGTGAAGGCACCAAGACGCGCACGCGCAAGCATCGGAACAATGTGTTCATTATTCGCCGTCGTGACGGCAAGACCCTGACCTCCATCCAGAACTGAGCAGCAGATGAGCCGCAGCTCCCGCAAAGGGCCGTACGTCGACCTCAAGCTTCTGAGCAAGGTCGAGAAGCAGAAGACGTCCGGCGCCCGCCAACCGATCAAGACCTGGGCCCGTGCCTGCACGGTGGTGCCCGACTTCATCGGCCACACCTTCGCCGTGCACAACGGCAAGAGTTTCGCCCAGGTGTTCATCACCGACAACATGGTCGGGCACAAACTCGGCGAATTCGCCATCACCCGCAAGTTCACCGGCCACGGTGGCGAGCGGAAGTCGGCGCTGGCAGGCGCCGCTCCCGCCCCCGCTCCGTCGGCGAAGGGTTGAGGGGGTAAGCCATGCCGCACGAATACTCGGCTCTGCAACGCAACGCCCGCATCAGCCCGCGCAAGGCCCGCCTGTCGGCGGCGCTGATCCGCGGCAAGCGCGTCGAAGAGGCGCTGACCATCCTCGGCTTCGAACTGCGGCGTGGCTCGGCCTTGCTGCGGAAGGTGCTGGAGAGTGCGGTGGCCAACGCCGCCAATCTCGGCGGCGTCGACCCCATGGATCTGGTGGTCACCGACGCCCGGGTCAACAACGGCTTCGTCATCAAGCGCTTCCGGCCGCAGGCCCGCGGTCGCGCCCATCGTCGCTACAAGCGCTGCAGCCACATCCACGTCACCGTCGCGAAGCCCTGAGGCCACCATGGGTCACAAGATCAATCCGCTCGGTTTCCGCATCGGTATCACCGAGCCGCACCGCAGCATCTGGTACGCGCGCGGCAACAAGTACGCGACCCTGGTCATCCAGGATCATCACGTACGCGACTTCCTCCGCGACCGCTTCAAGGCGGCGGCGATCGAGAAGATCGAGATCGAGCGCAAGGCCGATCGCGTCATCATCGCCCTCCACGCCGGCCGTCCGGGTGTGATCATCGGCAAGCGCGGCGCCGAGATCGACCAGTTGACCAAGACCCTGGAGAAGCTCACCGGCACCAACGTCAAGGTGAACATCCAGGAAGTGCGCAAGCCCGACCTCAGCGCACAACTCGTCGCCGAGAACATTGCCGAGCAGCTTGAACGCCGCGGTTCGTTCCGCCGGGCGATGAAGCGCGCCATCGAGAACACCATGCGCGAGGGCGCCAAGGGCTGTTCGGTCAGGATCAGCGGCCGTCTGGGCGGCAACGAGATCGCGCGCGTCGAGCATGACAAGGCCGGTAGCGTGCCGCTCAACAGCCTGAATACCAAGATCGACTACGGCTACGCCATCGCCAAGACCTCGTACGGCACGCTCGGCGTCCGCACCTGGATCAACCACGGTCGCTACAGCGACATCAAGCAGCAGCAGCAGGAGGGCTGAGCCGTGCCCATGCTTCCCGCCTTCGTCAAGCACCGCAAACAGCACGTCCGTGGATTCCACACCGACCGTGTCGCTACCAGCGGCCATACTCTGGCCTTTGGCGATTTCGCCATCCAGTCGTTGGAAGGTGGCGAGATCACCGCCCGCCAGATCGAGGCGGCGCGCGTCACCGCGGCGCATTACCTGGGTCGCGTCGGCAAGATGTGGATCCGCATCTTCCCGCACCTGCCGATCACCGGCCGTCCGGCCGAGGTACGCATGGGCTCGGGCAAGGGCGAGGTCAAGTACTGGGCTGCCCTGGTGCATCCCGGCACCGTGCTCTTCGAGTTCGCCGGCGTGACCGAGGAGATGGCCCGCGAAGCCATGCGTCGCCAGGCCCACAAGTTCCCTCTCAAGATGCGCATGATCAAGCGCAGCGGAGTCTGATCATGAAGCGCACCGCCAAGGCCGAGTTGCGTACCACGACCAGCGGCGATCTCGCCAAGCAGGCTGACGGTCTGCGCGAGCAGCTTTTCCGCGGCCGCGTGGTTGGCGTGGTCGAAGGCAAGGGGCTGGGCGGCAAGAGCCGCCACATGCGCCGCCAGATCGCCCGCATCGAGACCATTCTGGGCGAGCAGCGCCGCGCTGCCGCGAAGCCGTGAGCGCCGCGCGTACCATGCAACCCACCGGATCGACCATGAGCGACACCACTGCCAGCACCACCACGCCAGCCGCACGCAGCGAACACAAGCGCGTCGTCGGCGTGGTGGTCTCGGACAAGATGCAGAAGACCCGTGTCGTGGCAGTGACCACGCTGCATCAGCACGAGAAATACGGCAAGTTCCTCAAGCGCACGCAGAAGTTCCATACCCACGATGAAAACAACGACTCCAAGACCGGCGACAAGGTGCTCATCGTCGAGACCCGTCCGCTGTCCAAGACCAAGCGCTGGCGCCTGATGCAGGTGCTTGAGCGCGCCGTCTGAACCTGTCGACCGACCACCCGCCCGAGAGCAGCCCGTCATGATCCAGATGCAAACCTGGTTGGATGTCGCCGACAACAGCGGCGCGAAACGCGCGATGTGCATCAAGGTGCTCGGTGGATCGCATCGCCGCTACGCCGGCGTCGGCGACATCATCGTGGTGGCGATCAAGAAGGCGATCCCACACAGCGAGGTCAAGCAGAAGACGGTGTGCAAGGCGGTCATCGTCCGCACCGCTTCGCCGATCCGCCGCGAGGATGGCAGCTACCTGCGTTTCGATTCGAACGCCGTGGTGCTGATCGACAAGGACGGCAATCCGGTCGGTTCACGCATTTTTGGACCGGTGGCGCGTGAGCTGCGCGGTCGCAACTACATGAAGATCGTCTCCCTGGCCCCGGAAGTGGTGTGAGGTCCCGATGCCCAGTCGCATAAAGAAACCCCAACCGGCCCTGGTCAAGTGCCACCTGCGCACTGGCGATCGCATCGTCGTGCTCAGCGGCAAGACCAAGGGCAAGACCGGCACGGTCATCAAGATCATGCCGCGCGTGCAGCGCGCCCTGGTCGATGGCGAGGCGGCGATCTACGACACCCGCCACAAGAAGCCCAATCCCCAGGCGAATCAGGAGGGTGGCCGCCAGCAGAAGCTGCGGGCGCTGCACGTCAGCAAGCTCGCCCTGCTCGACCCGACCACCAATAAACCAACCCGCGTCCGCCATCAGAAGGATGACGCCGGCAACACCATCCGTGTGGCGGTCAAGAGCGGACACCGCTTCCCCGTCCGCACCTTGTAAGTCAGCGAGACGACGATGGCCACCACCCCCACCCTGCAGAAGTCTTCCCGCGCGCTCTGCCGCGAGGCGATTGACGCCTTGTGCGAGAAGCACGGGATCAAGAACCGCCTGGCGGCACCGCGCATCGAAAAGGTCAGCCTGAACATGGGCGTCGGCCGCGCGGTGCAGAATGGCGAGATCCTCAACGTCGTCGCCGACCACCTGACCGCGCTGGCCGGCCAGCGCGCCACCATCACCAAGGCCAAGAAGGCGATCGCCAATTTCCGCACCCGCATCGGGGTCAAGGTCGGCGCCCGGGTCACCCTGCGTGGCGAACGCATGTGGTCGTTCCTCGATCGCCTGATCAACCTGGCGGTGCCGCGCATCCGCGACTTCCGCGGGCTGTCGCCCAAGAGCTTCGACGGTCAGGGCAATTTCAACCTCGGCCTGCGCGAGCAGGCGCTCTTCCACGAGGTCACGCTCGACAAGCTCGAGCACAACCAGGGCCTCAACATCACCATCTGCTTCCGCAACAGCACCGAAGCGCTGTCGCTGGAGGTGCTCAAGGGCATCAACATGCCCTTCCGCGAGAAATAAAGGACCGACCCGATGGCCAAGAAGAGCAAGGTCGCCCGCAACAAGCAGCGCGCAACGCTGTGCGCCAAGCACCGCCCCCAGCGCGATGAATTGCGCAAGCGCAGCAAGGATCTCAAGTTGAGGCTCGAAGAACGCATGGAGGCACGGGCGGCGCTCGACCTGCTGCCCGCGAACTCGTCGCCGACACGCTTCCGCCATCGCTGCCAGATCACTGGCCGTTCGCGTGGCAATCTGCGCAAGTTCGGCGTCTGCCGCAATCTGCTGCGCCGTCTCGCCCACGCCGGTGTCCTGCCCGGCTGCACCAAGGCCTCGTGGTGAGCTGATGTACCGACTGCCCACTCCTACCGCGATGAACCCATGAGCTGCACCGACCCCATCGCCGACATGCTGACCATCATCCGCAACGGCCTGATGGCGGGGAAGAAGACGGTCACCGTCATCCATTCCCGCCTGAAGATCGGCATCTGCCAGGTGCTCAAGGACGAGGGCTACATCGAGCGCTTCGAGCAGCTCGAGACCCAGCCGGCGCGCACCATCCAGATCGCCCTGAAGTACGGCCCGCGTGGCGAGGGCGCGATCCACGACCTGGTGCGCGTGAGCACGCCCGGTTGCCGCGTGTATGCCGGCAAGAGCGAACTCAAGCCGATCATCCGCGGTTTCGGCATCTCCATCCTCTCGACTTCGAAGGGCATCCTCTCCGATCGCGTCTGCCGTGCGCAGCGCATCGGTGGTGAAGTCCTCTGCGTCGTCAAGTGACCCGGCAGAAGGCATTCCCATGAGCCGCATCGGCAAACAACCTGTCGTCATTCCCCAGGGCGTGCAGATCCAGGTCCAAGGCACGACGGTGACCTGCAAGGGTCCTCTCGGGTCATTGTCGCTGGTCCTCCAGCCCGGCATCACCGCCAAGGTCGAGAAGGATCAAGTGCTGATCGCCCGTGGCGGTGACAGCAAGCCGGAACGCGCCATGCACGGCACCTGCCGGGCCCTGGTGCAGAATCTCGTGGAGGGCGTCACCAAGGGCTACAAAAAGCAGCTCGAAGTGGTCGGCGTCGGCTACAAGGCGCAGCTCTCCGGCAAGAGGGTCCTGCTCAACGTCGGTTTCGCCAACACGCTTGAAGTGGCCATCCCGGACGGCGTCAAGATCGAGATTCCGGATCCCAACCACATCACCGTGTCAGGGATGGATAAGCGCATGGTCGGGCAGATCGCCGCCGAGCTGCGCGCGTCGCGCAAACCCGAGCCCTACAAGGGCAAGGGCGTGCGCTACGCCAACGAACAGGTGCGGCGCAAGGCCGGCAAGTCAGCGGCGGCGGGTGCCGCCGGTGGCAAGAAGTGACCTCGGGCTGAAAAGGACGACCAATGGACAACGCGACAGCGAAGCGGGATGCGATCCGCACCAAGAAGCGGCGCATCCGCAAGACCGTCAACGGCACCGGAGGACGGCCCCGGATGTCGGTCTACCGCAGCGAGCAGCACATCTACGGGCAGATCATCGACGATGATCGCGGCGTGACCCTGTTCGCGGCGAGCACACTGACCAAGGATCTTCGTGACCAGGTCAAGGAGCTCGACCCCACCTCTGCTGCCAAGCGGGTGGGCGAGGCGCTGGCCGAGTCCGCGCTCGCCGGTGGCGTGACCCAAGTGGTCTTCGACCGCAACGGTCGCCGGTACGGCGGTCGCCTGCGCGCGTTCGCCGACGGAGCGCGTGGCAAGGGCTTGCAATTCTAATTGTTCCACTATCTTACGCGGCCCTCCCAACGGCGGGGCCGGCCATCGGGCGCCCCCTGCGGGCGCCATTGCGAGGGGTAGACACACCATGGCGATGATGCGACGTCCACCGGCTGGAGCCAAGACGCAGGGCGCTCCTAGCGGACCAGAAGGCGGCCGCGATCGCCGCGATCGCCGCGGCGGCGGACCCGCCATGGCGCGCGAGCCGCGCAGCAAGCTCTACAAAGAGGAGGTCGTGAAGATCAACCGCTGCGCCAAGGTGGTGAAGGGCGGCAAGCGCTTCAGCTTTGCTGCATTCGTCGTCCTCGGCGACGCCAACGGCCGGGTCGGCTTCGGCAAAGGCAAGGCCAAGGAAGTCGCCAGCTCGATCGACAAGGCGGTGCGCGACGGCGAGAAGAATGTGCGCCCCTACCCCATCGTTGAAGGCACCATCCCCCATGAGGTCGAGGGACGCTTCGGCGCCTCCAAGGTCCGCCTCATGCCCGCTGCTCCAGGTACCGGCGTGATCGCGGGCAAGTCCGTGCGCGCGGTGCTCGAGAAGGCCGGGGTGCACAACATCCTGACCAAGGCCTACGGCAACCACAACCCGGTCAACCTCATCCGCGCCACCATCGATGCCCTCGCCCGCCTGCGCACCCGCGAGCAATACCGCGAGTTGCGCGGCGTCGAGTTGTGAGAGCGAATCTGCCATGAGCCTCCAGGACATTCTCTCCACCGACACCTCCCGTCGTCCGCGCCGCCGCATTGGTCGCGGTATCGGCTCCGGCATGGGCAAGACCGGCGGACGTGGCGCCAAGGGCGAAGGCTCGCGCACCGGCGGCAAGAACCGCACGCCGTTGTTCGAGGGCGGCCAGATGAAGTTCTGGATGCGCCTGCCCAAGCGGGGCTTCAGCAATTTCGTTCATCGCACCGACTATGTTGCCATCCGCCTGGCCGACGCGATCAAGCGCGTCACCGGGGATGCGATCAGCGCGGCCTCGCTGCAGGCGGCCGGACTGATTTCCAACGGCGAATTGGCGAAACTGGTCAGCGGCGCCGGAGTGGCGCCGGGCCGCAAGTTCACGGTCACGGTCAAGGCGACGGCTTCGGCCCGCCAGGCCATCGAGGCGGCGGGCGGCACGGTGCAGGCTCCGTCGGGCACGGATGGCTGACCAGGACCTCAGCACCAATCCGGTCCGCGAACTGGTCCGGCGCTTCCTGATCACCCTCCTCATCGGCGTGGTGGTCTATCGGTTCGGCACGTTCATCCCGATTCCTGACGTCAACGTCGAGGCCCTGCGTTCGCTACTGGGCATCGGCAAGTCGGATGGCAGCGCGGTCAACATGATCCTGCGCTACGCCGACATGTTCAATGGCGGCGCCATCGCCAACGCTTCGATCTTCGGCCTCGGCATCATGCCCTACATCAGCGCCAGCATCATCATGCAGTTGCTGACCTTCAGCTTCCCGGCGCTCAAGACGCTGCAGAAGGAAGGCGAGAGCGGCCGCAAAAAGATCAACCAGTACACGCGCTACTTCACCGTGGTGATCTGCGTCATCCAGGCCGCCATGGCCGCCTCTGCGCTGGCCGCAGCGCCCACGGATGGGCCGCGCCTGGTCACCGCCAACAGTACCGTGTGGTTCGTCGTCCAGAGCGTGCTGGTGATCACCACCGGATCGATGGTCCTGCTCTGGCTGGCGGAACAAATCACCAAGTTCGGAATCGGCAATGGCGTCTCGGTGATCATCATGATCGGAATCCTGGCTTCGATCCCCAGCGCCATGGCTGGAAACGACGAGCAGAATCTCCAGCATTTCCTGCTCATTGCCGCGGTGTCGCTGTCGATCATCGCCGGCATCGTGGTGGTGGTCCAGGCCACCCGGCGCATCCCGCTCGAACAGGCACGACGGGTGCAGGGCAACAAAGTCTACGGCGGTGCCCAGACCACCCTGCCGCTCAAACTCAACCAGGCCAATGTCATCCCGGTGATCTTCGCCTCGCCGGTGATGGTTCTGCTCGGCCTGATCGCAGCGAGCCCCTATGTCCACCTCAACGGCCTGTTCGACAACGGCACCGCCGGCTACCGCTACTGTTTCGCCGGTCTGATCGTGGCGTTCACCTATTTCTACATCTCCATCACCTTCGACCTCAACGACCTCTCCAACCACTTCAAGACGCAGGGCTTTTTCGTGCGCGGCATCAAGCCGGGCAAGAAGACGGTGGATTACCTGACCTGGCACCTGCATCGCATCACCTTCGTCGGCGCCATCTTCCTCGCTGTCATCGCCATCCTGCCGGACATTCTCGATCGCCTGCTCGGCATGGGCAGCGGACGCGGTGATCGCATGCTCATGGGCGGCACCGGACTGCTGATCGTGGTCGGTGTCGCACTCGATGTCATGCAGAAGGTGGCCTCGTTCTTCCTCGCCAACCGCTTCGGTGCGGTCGAGGGGCTGGGCGCCAGCGCCGGTGGCCGCAAAGCCGGCAGCAAGCGCTTCTGACATGGCCAAGGAAGACGCCATCCGATTGCAGGCACGGGTCAAGGAAAGCCTGCCCAATGCCCGCTTCAAGGTCTCGGTGGAGATGCCCAATGGCACCAGCCACGAGGTGCTGGCGCACATCTCCGGCAAGATCCGCATGAACTACATCCGCATCCTGCCCGGTGACCTGGTGACCATCGAGATGTCCCCCTACGACCTCACCCGCGGTCGCATCATCTACCGTGAAGCCTGATCGTTCCACCGGTCCTCAGAGCGAGCCATGAAAGTCCAATCCTCCGTCCGTCGCCGTTGCGAAAACTGCAAGATCGTCCGTCGCAAGGGCCGTGTCTTCGTCATCTGCTCCGATCCCAACCACAAGCAGCGCCAGGGTTGATCCATGCCACGCATCCTCGGTGTCGACATCCCGAACAACAAGAAGGTGCCCTACTCGCTCGCAGCGATCTACGGCATCGGCCTCCATCTCGCCCAGTTGATCTGTGAGAAGACCGGCATCGATCCCGACAAGCGTGCCTTCCAGCTCTCCGAAGAAGAGCTGGGCCGCATGTCGGCCTTCATCGAGTCGACCTACGTCATCGAAGGCAATCTGCGCCGCGAGATCCAGAGCAACGTGCAGCGCTTCAAGGAGATCGGTTGCTACCGCGGCTTCCGCCACGCACGCAGTCTCCCCTGTCGCGGCCAACGCACGCGCACCAACTCGCGGACGCGCAAGGGCAAGAAGAAGACCGTGGCCAACAAGAAGATCCTGCGCAAGTGATGTAACCGGGCCTTCCACCGAAGCGCCCACCAAGAGCCCCGCAGAAAGCCGCTGAGGACCGCATGGCATATTCCAAGAAGAAGGTCAAGAAGACGTTGCGTGCCGGAGTCGTGCACATCAACGCCACCTTCAACAACACCATCATCACCGTCACCGACCCGAACGGCGAGGTCGCCTGTTGGGAGTCCGCCGGTTCGGTGGGCTACAAGGGCAGCCGCAAGTCGACGCCCTTCGCCGCGCAGCTCGCCATGGAGCGCGCCGCCGAGAAGGCGGTCAAGCTCGGGCTCAAGGAAGCTGAAGTGCGCGTGCGTGGCCCCGGTGCCGGACGCGAAAGCGCCATCCGCGCGCTGATCAGCTCTTCGATCACGGTCAAAGCGATCAGCGATGTCACTCCGCTGCCGCACAACGGCTGCCGTCCGCGCAAGAAGCGCCGCGTCTAATCTTCTCTTCGTTTCCCAGTCTTCTCACCACTCGCCGAATCAGCACCCCGGAGAATACCCATGCGCATCCGCTGGCGTGGCTTCGAACTCCCCACCCGCGTCGACAAGGTCGACGGCTCGGGACTCGCCAACTACGCGAAGTTCCACGCTGAACCCTTTGAGCGCGGCTTCGCCACCACCATCGGCAACGGCCTGCGCCGTGTGCTGCTGTCCTCGATCCAGGGCGCGGCGGTGCGGTCGCTCCGCATCCAGGGCGCCAACAACGAGTTCACCTCGCTGGAAGGCGTGCTTGAGGACGTCACCCAGATCGTGCTCAACATCAAGCGCCTGCGCTTGCGCCTGCACAGCGACGAGAACGTGGTCATCCGCCTGGAGAAGGCGACCGCGGGAGCGGTGCTCGCCGGCGACATCACTCCGCACCAGGATGTCGAGATCATCAATCCCGACCTGGTCATCGCCACCCTGACCAAGGACGTCCGTTTCGTCCTTGAGATGGATGTCGGTAGCGGCCGTGGTTTCGTACCCGCCGAGAACCAGCGCATCGAAGGCTCACCGGTGGGCACCATCGCCATCGACAGCATCTATTCGCCGGTGCAGCGTGTCGCCTTCAACATCCAGCCCTGCCGCCTGGGCAAGCGCACCGACTACGAGGGCCTCGACCTCGAAGTGTGGAGCGACGGCTCGATCACGCCCGAACTGGCGCTGGTCGAGGCCACCAACATCCTGCGCAAGCACCTCAACCCGTTCGTGAAGTACTTCGAACTGGGACGCGATACCGATGTCACCAGCGGCAGCGATCTGGTGATCGAGGGCGACGGCGAACGTACCGCTCTGCTGATCAAGCAGATCAACGTGCTCGACCTCAGCGTGCGCACCGAGAACGCCCTGCGCGCCGCCAACATCAAGGTCATCGCCGACCTGGTGCAGATGGACGAGACCGAGGTCGCCGCCATCCGCAACCTGGGCAAGATCGCCACCAAGGAACTGAAGAAGAAGCTCGCTGACCGCGGCCTCTCCTTCGGCATGCGGCTGGCCCAGAAGGCCGACGCCTGAGATCGCGGGAGCGGGCGCCCAGCGCCCGCTCCCGCTCATTCGCCGAACGGAACTCCCATGCGCCATCTCCTCGACCATCGCAAGCTCGGCCGCACTTCCAGCCATCGCCTGGCCACACTGCGCAGTCTGGTCCACGCCCTGATCGAGCATGGCCGGGTGCAGACCAGCGTGCCCAAGGCCAAGGAAGCGCGCCGTCTGGCGGAGCGTTGCATCACCCTCGCGAAAAAGGCGGCGGCGGCCAGCGATGGCGCCAAGAAGCTGCACTACCAGCGGCTGGCGATGCAGGCGCTGCACCATCGCGGTGCGGTGACCAAGCTGTTCGGCGAGATCGCACCGCTCTACAAGGAGCGCGCCGGCGGTTACACGCGCATCCTCAAGGCTGGCTATCGCCTGGGCGATCGCAGCCCGATGGCGCTCTTCGAACTGGTCAAGTAACCGGTCGGTCGCAGTCCCGGGTACCAACCGGTTCACCACCTGGCCCCGGATACGGCAGCCCGCTTCAGACCCCTGGATGCCTGTGCTGGTGCGCAACGGCGCGCGAGCTCATGGCCTAGGCGTCGTGCGCCTTGCCGCCGCTCCCTTGCTATCGACACTGCGAAACCCTCTCGCACCCCGGAGTCATCATGCCCCTGATCCCGCTGCGTCCCCTGCTCGACCACGCCGCCGCCAATGGCTACGGCGTCTGCGCCCTCAACGTCAACAACATGGAGCAGATCCAATCGATCATGGAGGCTGCCCGCGCCACCAAGAGCCCGGTGATCGTGCAGGCCAGCCGCGGCGCGCGCAAATACACCAATGACATCTTCCTGCGCAATCTCATGCAGGCTGCCGGCGAGCTCTACCCAGAGATCCCCATCGTCATGCACCAGGATCACGGCAATGCGCCTGACACCTGCATCAGCGCCATCCGCATGGGCTTCACCTCGGTGATGATGGACGGCTCGCTCGAAGAGGATGGCAAGACCCCGGCTGGCTATGAGTACAACGTCGCCGTCACCCGCACCGTGGTCGATGTCGCCCACCGCTTCGGGGTGTCGGTCGAAGGCGAACTCGGCTGCCTCGGCTCGCTTGAGCATGGCGGCGGCGAGAAGGAGGATGGTCACGGTGCCGAGGGCAAGCTCAGCCTTGAGCAGATGCTCACCGATCCCGATCAGGCGGTCGACTTCGTCAAGCGCACCGGCATCGACGCCCTGGCGGTGGCCATGGGCACCAGCCATGGCGCCTACAAATTCTCCAAGAAGCCCACCGGTGAAGTGCTGGCGATGAAGCGCATCGAGGAGATCCACACCAAGATCCCCAATTGCCATCTGGTCATGCACGGCTCTTCGTCGGTCCCGAAGAATCTCATCGATGAGATCAACAAGTACGGCGGCAAGATCAAGGAGACCTACGGCGTGCCGGTCGAGGAGATCCAGCGCGGTATCCGCGCCGGGGTGCGCAAGATCAACGTCGACACCGACAACCGCTTGGCCATCACCGCCGCCATCCGCGCGGCATTCAGCGCCAAGCCGGAAGAGTTCGACCCGCGCTACTACATGACCCCCGCCCGCGCGGCCATGCAGAAGATCTGCGAGGAGCGCATGCGCCAGTTCGGCCAAGCCGGCCAGGCGCCGAGCGTGCCCACGGTCAGCCTCGACCAGATGGCTCGCGACTACGCCGCCGGCAAGTACGGCGAGGACGCCAAGCCCGATGCGCCCTATGTCGCTCACAAGGGCAAGGGCGGTGGCAAATCGGCGATGGCGCACTGAGCAGCGGGCACGAATCGTCCGGCACGCGGCGGCAACCCTCAGTAGCTGCTGTTGGGGGCGGGGGCCGGCGCCGTGGTCGTCGGCGCCGCGGGATGGGCATTCCTGACCAGCCGCATGATCGCTACCAGCAGCACGACCAGGCCGACCAGCAGCCACGATAACGGCACGATCCAGGAACGGCGGATCGGTTCGGGTCGACGCGGGGGAATCGATGGCGGCTGCGCGGCGGTGCTCATATCGCCGGGATGGTCACGGGGATCGCGTCCAGGCAACCAGGTGGATCGCAGCCAGCAGGGCAGTGCGCGATGCGCCGACTTCGGCGATGTCGCAGCCGATCGCTGGCGATCAGCGGGCGATGCCGACCGAGGTCGACAGATGTGGAAAGAGGTCGACAGCGGAATCGCAATCGACACCTACGCTGGCCGATGGGTTTCGGATGTCGCGATGATGAGAATAGGGTGAAAAATCCGGGCTTTCGCCAGGCACGCACCACCCAAACAGCCAGCACAGACTTGCGTATCCGAGGCGGTTCCATACGAATCCGCCTCTTCCCCCACCCTTCGGAGCGATCCGAAACCAGGAGTTACCCATGAAGATCACCAACGCCCTCCTCATCGCCGCCATGACCGGCGTCCTCGCCGGCGCCGCCGCGCAGACCTTCGCTGGCGACGCCGCCGGTGGTGCCAGCGCCACTGCGCCGGCCGGCGACAAGAATGCCTGCAAGGGCCTCAATGCCTGCAAGGGCAAGGGCGGCTGCAAGACCGGCGACGCCCAGTGCGCCGGCAAGAATTCGTGCAAGGGCAAGGGTGGCTGCGCCACCGCCGCCAAGCACGGCTGCGCCGGCAAGAACGAATGCAAAGCCCAGGGCGGCTGCAAGTCCGGCGACGCCGGCTGCGCCGGCAAGAACTCGTGCAAGGGCAAGGGCGGCTGCGCCGTCCCCGTCAAGCACTGAGCTCCCTGATCACTGCGTGATGAAGAACGACCGGCGGTCCGCAAGGGCCGCCGGTCGTTCGTCTCGCGCCTAGGAGCCTATCGGAGATTGCGAGACGTCGGCCGGCGCGGTCTCGGATGGCATCTCCGGCGTTGTCGAAATGGGCAGTAGCCCTGCTATCCGCCGGTTTCTCCGCCTTCGATCTGCCACCCGATCCACGTCGCCATCTTCGCTCGCAATCTCCGACAGGCTCCAGGCGGGCTGCCGAAAAACGCGCAGCCTGAGACCCCCAAATCCCCGCAGGCTGCGAGCCTGCTACCCAGCAAGTCAGGGCCATGCCCCGCCCCCGACGTTCCGCGCAGCCAGCCGCCAAGCCCGCCGGCAACCGCTTCGGGTTGCCCAATCTGGGCATCGGCGTCGGACTGCGCACCGTCCACTACGCCCATGTCCTCGAACACCAGCCGGACGTCGACTGGTTCGAGATCATCAGCGAAAACTACATGCAGACGGCCGGCCGGCCGTTGCACATCCTCGATCAGATCGCCGAGCGCTATCCCATCGTCATGCACGGCGTGGCGCTCTCGATCGGAACGACCGATCCCCTCGACCTCGACTACCTGCGCGATCTCAAGCGCCTGCGCGACCGCGTGCGCGCGCCCTGGCTGTCCGATCACCTGTGCTGGACCGGCGTCGCCGGTCGCAACAGCCACGACCTGCTGCCCATGCCCTACACCGACGAGGCGCTACGCCACGTCGCCAGCCGCGTGCGCCAGGTCCAGGAGTTCATCGGCGCGCCGCTCTTCCTGGAGAATCCCTCGACCTACGTCGGCTTCGCCGCCTCGACCATGACGGAATGGGAATTCCTATCCGCGCTGTGCAGCGAAACCGGCTGCGGGTTGATGATCGACGTCAACAACATCTACGTGAGCAGCCGCAACCACGGCTTCGATCCCGCCGACTATCTCGCCGGCATCCCCTGGGACCGCGTCGTCCAATTCCATGTCGCCGGTCACGACGACAACGGTAGCCACTGCGTCGACACCCATATCGGACCGGTGACAGATCCGGTGTGGCGGTTGCTCGGTGACGCTTGGCAGCGCGCCGGCGGCGCCGCCGTGCTGCTGGAATGGGACGCGCAGATTCCCGCCTTCGATGTCCTCCACCGCGAGGCGCTGCGTGCCGGAACGTTCATCGCCGATGCGGCACCCCGTCCCCGGCCGCGCCGCCGGCCGGCAGCGGTGGGCGGCGCACGATGAGCACGCGTCCACGTCCGGGTGAGGCGCTGGTCGGCGGTCTCGCCGACGCCTTCGCCACCGAGCGTGCCAGCGCCAGTCCGGCGCCACGCCGACCGGCGCGCCGCCGGCGCATCACCGCGCCGGCGCCGGCGCTGGTGACAGCCGCTCCGCTCTCCGCCTCGCTGGCCGATCTCCAGCGTTTCTTCGCCGGCATCGTCATGCATCCCGACAGCGTCAACGCCGGTACCGCTGCCGCCCGCTGCGGTGCCGTCCGCGGCTTCGCCGAGGCCGCTCGGCTTGAGCGCGTGCTCACCAGCGGTCCGCAGCAGGACGCGCTCGAACGCATCGGCGTCTACCATTACGCCTACCACGCGCGCCTGGTCGAATGCCTGGCCGATGATTTCCCCACCGTGCGCCACGCCCTCGGCGAAACGGTTTTCAGCCGTCTGGCGCGCGCCTTCATCGCCGCGCATCCCTCGCGATCCGCCAATCTCAACAGCTATGGCGGTGGTCTGGTCACCTACTGCCGGGCGCCGCGCCGCAGCATCCCACGCCGCGCCTTCGTCGCCGACCTTGCGACCCTGGAATGGGCAATGGTCGAGGTGCTGCACGCCGCCGCCGCGCCGACGCTGTCGACCGACGCTTTGCGCACGCTGTCCCCCGAGCGTTGGGCGCGGCTGCGCTTCCGACCGAGCGCCACCGTACGCCTGCTGAGGTTCGACCACCCGGTCAACGCGTATCTCCAGGCCTTCCGCGAGGAGCGCGCGCCACGCATCCCGCGCCCGGGCTGGTCGGCGACGGCGGTCTACCGCCAGGGCTTCACGATCTGGCGGATGGATCTCAGCCCGCCGATGGCGGAGGTGCTGGCGGCCCTGTTCGCCGGCAAGACTTTGGGCGACGCCCTGGCGGCTCTGCAACGTCGGCACGCCGATGCCGAGGCCCTGGTCCCGATGATCATGCGCTGCTTCCGCGAGTGGACGGAAGGCGGACTGTTCGCGGCGTTGGAGGAATAGGGGGTCCACCTGGGATGGTGGCGCGGCTCCTCGCACCGCAAATTTCTTAACTGCGCGTCCGGACCGCCGTCGCGGGACCCCGCTCCCGCAAGTCGCCGACGACGGCGACCGTGCCGGGCAACCGGCACGTCCGGCGCGCTTGCGCCGGATCGCTGACGCTCTCAGTGCGTTGCGCGGCCGGTCGTCACGAGTCGCTGGGCCGGACCATAGTCGCCCGATCGGACGCTGTGCGGCCAGCTCACCACTGGATCCAGTCGTCCGCGCGCGTCAGTGCTGGGGTCGGCAATTGGGCGCGGTAGGTGCTCGCGGTCATGCCGAAGGCGGCACGGAAGCGGCGCGCGAAGTAGTTGGGATCCTGCCAGCCCACCGTCTTGCCGATGGTGGCGATCGGACGATCGGTGGTCAGCAGCAGGACCGCCGCCTTCTCGGCACGGCGGCGCGCCAGGTAAGCCATCGGCGACAGGCCGGTGCCACGAGAGAACAGTCGCACCAGATACGAACGGTTGAGCTGCACCAGCGCGGCAAGTTCGTCGAGCGACCAGTCGTGCTCGAGGCGGTCTTCGAGCGCTTCGAGCGCAGCGGTCAGCGCCTGGTGCGCACGCGCCTCGGGCACGGCGTCGCAGGAACGTCCCTGGCCATAGCGCTGGGCGAAGGCGCCGAGCAGCAGCAGCAGGTGGGCCAGGCATTCGGCGCGCCGTCCGACCACGTCGGTACGATCCTGGAGGTGGCGCAGCGCTTCCAGTTCGGCCACCACCGCGGTCAGTTCGTGGTCGTCGAAGCGCAGCGTGTGGATGCCCTGACCAGGGTGCCCACGACGACGGTCGCCATCTCCGGGCAGGCGCGGTGGCAGCACCGGCGCCAGCACCGGATCCGAGCGCGTCCACGCCAGTTCACGGGTGAGCAGGGCGGTGGCGAAGCAGCAGTTGTACATGCTCAAACCGCGTGCGCGGTCATAGCCGTGCCACTGCCAGGGATGGATGAAAAAGGCGTCGCCGCGACGGATGGGCTGTTGGCCATGAATGGTGCGGTGCAGGCCGTGACCATCGACCACCAGCGCCAGTTCCATGAAGTCATGGTCGTGCAGCGGCACGTCACCGTTGTGCAGCGGGTTGTTGACGTGGATGGGCGTGCCCACTCCGGGGAACATCTCGGCGCTGGTCAGACGCAGGAGACCGACGTCCTGCGTGGCGTCGGTGGCGGGCTGCTCGGTAGGCATGGGTCGGAGTATGCCATCGGGGACGGTTTGGCAATTCCGTGCTAGGCTCCGGTCGGCCCTTGCTACAGACTGCCGGTACAACCTTGCTAACATCCCCAGGCGTCTGAACAGCACGGTCAACCCAGTGCAGGCGGATCACATCCTGGCCGTACCCACTGTCGAGCCCTGCCGGCCACCCCGAGCCGCCCGCTGGTGGAGCGGATCGCCGAACCGGATCCGCAATCCCCCTGATCATGCTTCACCTCGATCATGCAGCGCAGTTGCAGCTCACCGCCACCGTTGCAACCTCGCTGCCTTCCCACCGCCCAACCCTTCGATCTCCCCATGCACACCCGCGACCAGCTCGTCTCCATGTCCCGTGCCCTCGGCGATCCCGCCGCCGGCTGCGCCATCCTCGGCGAGGGCAACACCTCAGGCCGGGTCGACGCCGAGACCTTCCTGGTCAAGGGCAGCGGCTGTTCGCTGGGGTCGATCATGCCCGACGACTTCGTCGCAGTGCGCTTCGCGCCGATCCTCGCCCTGCTCGACGACTCGGCGGTGGACGAAGGTCGTCTCCAGGCCGCCTACGCCGGCGCCAAGGTCGATCCAGCCCAGGCGCGGCGGCCGTCCGTCGAGGCGGTGTTCCACGCCCTCGCTCTGACCTACGCCGGCGTCAACGTCGTCGCCCACACGCATCCCACCGCGATCAACAGCCTGTGCTGCGCGCCGCGTTGGCGCGAACACCTCGCGGGACGGCTGTTCCCCGATGAGGCGGTGGTGCTCGGCCGCGCCAGCGTCTTCATCGACTACGTCGATCCCGGAGTCGTCCTGGCGCGCACCATCAAGGCTGGCATCGACGCCCACCTCGCCCGTCACGGCGAAGTGCCCAAGACCGTGTACATGCAGAATCACGGCTTCATCGCCCTGGCCGCCACCACCACCGAGGCGCTGAACATCACCGCCATGGCGGTGAAGTCGGCGCAGATCCGCCTCGGCTGCCTGCAGGCCGGCGGCTTCCGTGTCCTCGGCGATGATGTCGTCGCCCACCTCCTGGCGCGTCCCGACGAGAAGTACCGTCAGAGCGTGCTGGCCCGGAAGTGAGCGCATGCCTGATCGCCTGATCGCCATCGACCTCGGTGCCGAATCCGGACGGGTCGTGGTCGGCACGCTCACCGCCGATCGCCTGGATCTCGACGTCGTGCACCGCTTCCGCAATGGCGCCCGCCAGGTGGCCGGCGCCTGGCGCTGGGATGTGCGCGCGTTGTGGCAGGGCATCCGCGACGGCTTGGCCCGCGCCGCCGCCGGCGGGCCGGTGGCGGCCATCGGCGTCGACACCTGGGGCGTCGACTACGCCCTGGTCGATGCCGTCGGCGAACTGGTCGAGGATCCGGTCAGCCACCGTGATCCGCGCACTGCCGGGGTCCTCGATCAGGTGCACGCCCGCCTGCCAGCCGCCGCGATCTACGCCCGCAACGGCGTGCCGCCGCTGGCGATCAACACCCTCTACCAACTGGTCGCGCACCAGCGCGATGCTCCCGCCGCCCTCGCCCGCGCGGCGCGGCTGCTGATGATCCCCGACCTCTTCCATTTCTGGCTCTCGGGCGAACTTGCCAACGAACGCACCGACGCCGGCACCAGCCAGCTCACCGTGGCCGGCGCTGCGCGCTGGGATGTCGAGCTGATCGGGCGACTCGGGCTGCCGGCGGGACTGTTCGGTCCGATCCGCGATCCCGGCACGCGCCTCGGCCGCCTGCGTCCGCAGCTGTGCCGCGAGCTCGGCTTCGCCAGCGCACCGTGGATCGTCCTGCCCGCCGCCCATGACACCGCCAGCGCCGTGGCCGCCTCGCCCGGCGATCCCGACACCACCGCTTACGTCAGTTCGGGAACCTGGTCATTGATGGGCTGCGTCCTGGATGCGCCGTTGCTGGATGCCAGCGCGTTGGCCGGCGGGCTGTCCAACGAGATCGCCGCCGACGGCCGCATCCGCCTCAACAAGAACATCATGGGCCTGTGGCTGGTGCAGGAGCTGCGCCGCGACCTCGCCGCCGCCGGTCGCGAGCGCTCCTACGCGGAACTCGCCAATCTCGCCGCCGCCGCACCGGCGAGTTGTCGGCCATTGGCGGTCGACGACCAGCGCTTCCTCGCCCCAGCGAGCGACAGCGATCGCATGCTCGACCGCGTCCACGCCTGGTGCCGCGAGCACAGCGAGGCGCCACCGGCTGACGATGGCGCGCTCATGCGTCTGGTCTTCGACGGCCTCGCGGTCGCCTACGCGCGCTGCCTGGCTGACCTCGAGCGCGTCACTGGCCGGCGCTTCACCGCCGTGCACGTCATCGGCGGCGGATCGCAGAACGGGGTGCTCAATCAACTCACCGCCGATGCCTGCGCCCGGCCGGTCATCGCCGGGCCGGCCGAAGCCACCGCGCTCGGCAACCTGCTGGTGCAGGCGGTAGGTGCCGGACTGCTGCCATCGCTCGCCGCCGGTCGCGCGCTGATCGCGCGCGCCGTTCCCCTCACCCGCCACGAGCCGGGTCGGGCGCTGGGGGCGAGCGCGTAGCGAGGCGTGCGCAACCTGGTGGCCGGCCACGAACCGCCCTCCTTTACCGCTCTCCTGCCGACCCTAGCGTCGTCTCCCCATGCCCGTTGATCCGCTCGCCCTCCTCCGCCGCTTCGGCAGCCCGCTCTACGTCTACGATCTCGCGCTGGTGCGCGCACGCGCGCAGGCGCTGCGCGCGTGCATCTCCTACCGGCCCTTCCAGCCGCTCTACGCGATCAAGGCCAACCCCTGCCCGGCGGTGGTGCGCGCCATCGTCGGCGAAGGCTACGGCATCGACGCGGTGTCTCCGGGCGAGGTGGCGCTGGCCCTGCGTCTGGGCCTGCCGCCGGCGCTGGTGCTGTATACCGAGAACAACATGACCGACGCCGAGCAGGCGGAGGCGCTGCGCCAGGGCGTGCTGGTCAACTGCGGCAGCCTCGACCGCCTCGACCGCCTGTGCCGCGCCGGCGCGCCGTCCGCATCGGTGCGCGTCAATCCCGACGTCGGAGCCGGTGCCCACGAGAAGATCTGCACCGCCGGACCGCGGTCGAAGTTCGGCGTCCATCACCGCGAGATCGACCACGTCCTGGCGATCGAACGCGCCACCGGCGTGCCGGTGGTGGGCTGCCACATGCACATCGGATCCGGCTTCCTCGACGCCGATGCCTTCGTGCAGGCCATGCAGGTGGTCATCGCCGTCGCCGAGCGCATGCCCAACCTGCGCTTCGTCGACTTCGGCGGCGGCATCGGCATCCCCTATCGCAGCGGCGAGCGACCGATGGATCTGGCTGCGCTCGGTCGCGCGGCCTCGGCGCTGATGGAATCGTTCGCCGCACGCTACGCCGCCGCGCATGGCGGTCGCCGGCTCGAACTGCGCCTGGAGCCCGGTCGCTTCCTGGTCGCCGAAGCGGGCACGCTGTACGCGACGGTGACCAGCGTGAAGCGCAACCCCGATGGTCCCGAGGGCCGTGGCCGCATCTACGTCGGCACCGATACCGGCTTCAACCACCTGATCCGGCCGTGCCTGTACGACGCCTACCATCGCATCGACAACGTCAGCCGGCCGCAGGCGGCGCCGACGGCGGTGGACGTGGTCGGCAACATCTGCGAAAGCGGTGACGTCTTCGCCCGCGATCGCGTGCTGCCCCTGCCGGAACCCGGCGACGTGCTGGCGCTGCGCGACGCCGGCGCCTACGGCATGGCCATGGCGAGCACCTACAACACCAGGCCGCTGCCGGCCGAGGTGGTCATCGACGGCGACGAGGTGCGTGTGGCGCGAGCGCGGCAGGGGATCGACGACCTGCTGGCGGCGTACGTGTGGTGAGCGGCTGGAGATGAACCTAAACGCGGCATTTGGGCCACGCTGCGGCGTTGGCTCCGTCGGTCGTTCCACCAGGAATCTCCCTCTGTCGCCGCCTTGCATCGTGGCCCAACTGCCGCGTTTAGGCCACACCTTCGAGGTGACGCAGTTTTGAGATGGAACCGGAGCGGGACGAGGCACCTGCGATGGGAACTCGCGATCTATTGCCGCGTGTAGGACGAATCGTCAGTCGTGCCGGACCGGAGCCTTGGCGCCGTAGCGGAAACGGCCGTCTCCGGGTCGCGTCAGGCTGGCTCCTGGGGGGGCCTTGGCACTGGCGGCAGCATCGGCGTCGGCCTTGGCCTTGGTCGTGGCGGCCTCGCTGGCGGCCCTGGCCTTGACGGCCTCGGCCTCGGCCTCCTGGCGGGCGAGTGCGAGGGCGGCCGCCTCGGTCGCTCGTCGGGCGTCGTCCTCGGCCCTGGCTTTGGTGACAGCCTCGGTCGCTCGTCGGGCGTCGTCCTCGGCCCTGGCTTTGGCGACGGCCGCCTCGGCATCGGCCTCGGCCTTGGCCTTCGCCTTCGCTTGCGCAGCAGCGTCCAATTCCAAGCGGGCGCGTTCGGCTGCCTCAGCCTCCGCCTTGGCTTTGGCTTTGGCTCTGGCCGCAAGGTCAGCAGCCTGTTTGGCTTCTGCCTCGGCCTTGGTGGCTGCGGCTGCCGCTGCTGCGGCAACGGCGGCGGCGGCTTCCAGACTGGCGCGCTCGGCGGCCTCGGCGGCTGCCTTGGCCTTCGCAGCCGCCTCCGCCTCGGTCCGGGCTTGTGCGGCGGCGGCCTCGGCTTCCGCCTTGGCTTTGGCCTTGGCGGCAAGGTCTGCATCCGCCGTGACCTTGGCAGCAGCGCGCTCGTCGGCTTCGGCCTTGGCACGGGCGGCCTTGGCGGCCACCTCGGCGCGGGTGGCGGCGGCCTGGCGCTCCGCGGCCTCGCTGGCGGCGCGATCGGCGGCGGCCTTGACCTCGCGCTCCTGGGCGGCGCGCTGGCTGTGCCAGACGCCGTATCCGACCGCGGCGGCGGCGATGACGATGACGACGATGAGCAGACGGGCCATGGGTCCTCTCTGAACGCGCCGGGGTTGACCGGCGGGGTGCGCAGTGTCGCGCCATCACGCCCCAAATAAAGCAATTGCAGCAATCGATGGCAGGAGAGTCCGCCGCTGCGACGCCACGACGACGCCCAACGCGACCAGGAGATTTCACGACTGTGGTCGATCGGCCGGATCGGTTTGCGGACCCGATTCGCCAACCAGCCTCTTAGTCGAGCCTTGACAGGCTCCTCGACGTCTCTGCGCATCCCGCGGTAGAGTGCCCGCCGCTGGAGCGACCATGACGACCGTACCGATCACCGGATTCGCGCGCTCCCTCGACAGCAAGAATGATTTCCTGTCCGAGGCGCGCAGCCTGGTCGAGCGCCTGAATGGCCGCCTGCATGGTTCGCTGCGCGCGCTCAGCGCCCGGCGACGCGATGGCTTGGCGGTCCAATGCCAGGTCCTCGATGGCACCGTCTGCATGCGCCTGGCGCCGGAGGAGTGATGGTGACCAGCCGCCATGATGCGCCGCCATCGGACTCATCCAGCGAACCCGGTTTGGCAGACCTCGCCAGCGAGGCCCTGGCCTTGGCCGGGCGCGTCAGCGTCCGTCTCGGACATCGCCCGACACCGGTGACCAAGCCCGGCGACCAGGAACGCTCGCGGGGCTGAGCGTCCTACGACAACGCGGAGCACGGATCGCAGGTCCGCGCCGTTGTCCAACGAACACCGACGCGCGTAGCCTCACGATCTGAAGTCAGGCGCGCCGAAGGCCGCCTGACGCCGGATCCGGCGTTCGCGTTTGACGGGATTGATGGTGCCCAAGAGAGGACTTGAACCTCCGACCTTCGCTTTACGAAAGCGCTGCTCTACCACTGAGCTACTCGGGCAAGGAAGAAGCGCGCGCCACTGGCGTGCGCTGCGAACCATATGCCACGTCCGGACCATGCAAGGCGACGACGCGGCTGGATCAGGTCAGAGGCCGACCTCGACCACCCCGTCGCGCACGCGCACGGGATAGGTCGGCACGCTGAAGCCGCCCGCTCCGCTGATCAGGTCGCCGCTGTCGAGGCGGAAGCGCCAGCCGTGGCCGACGCAGGTGACGGCGCCATCGGCGAGCGGCCCGCGCACCAGGCTGACACCGGCGTGCGGACAGACGTCCTTGAGCGCGTACCAGCCATCCTTCCAGCGGTAGACGCCAAGCCGGCGAACGCCGATCTGCACCGGCCGGCCGCTGTCCGGGGCCCAGTCCGCGGCCGCCCCCACCGCGTTCCAGCGCAGGTCGTCGTTCATGGCGCTGCGGGCCGCACCAGCACATGGCGGCGGGGATCGATGGCGCCGGTCGAGTCAGTGCGGAAATGCGTGCCGACGCTGGAGGTCCGCAGCTCGGCGGCGGCGGCGACCAGGTTGCCGACCAGCAACTGGTTCTGCAGTTGCCAACCCGCGCGATCGCGGAAGGCGCCCTTGGCCTGATGGCGCAGCCAGAAGGTCAGCGAGCGTCGCGCCGTCGCCAACTCAACGCCGCTGCGTTCGATGCCGACGTGGCGCCACATCAGCGCGCGCGCACTGCGTACCAGATCGGCGACGTCGAGATCGTCAGGCACCGGTTCGACCACCGGCGCGATCAAGCGCACCCGTCCGGGCGGGCCGCCGACGGCCGCACAGCCGAGGCCGGCGCGGATGCCCACCACCAAGCCTTCGAGAATGCTGTTGGATGCCAGCCGGTTGGCGCCGTGCAGGCCGGTGCAGCCGACCTCGCCGGCCGCCCACAGCCCGGGCAGGCTGGTGCGGCCATGGGCGTCGCTGAGCGCGCCGCCGCAGTGGTAGTGCGCGCTGGGATGCACCGGCATCCACTGCGTCGCCACGTCGATGTCGAAGCGCGCGCAGGCCTGCACGATGGTCGGGAAGCGTTCGGCCAGGAAGTCGCGGCCGAGATGGGTGGCATCGAGCCAGACGTGCGGGAAGCCCGATGCCCTGATCTCGGAGATGATCGCCCGCGTCACCACGTCGCGCGGCGCCAGCTCGGCGTCGGCGTGGTAGCGTGGCATGAAGCGCTCGCCGGCGTGGTTCTTGAGCACCGCGCCCTCGCCGCGCATGGCCTCGGTGACCAGCAGGCGGGCGGCGCCGGCGATGTACAGCGTGGTGGGATGGAACTGCATGAACTCGAGATCGCCGAGCTGCGCTCCGGCGCGATAGGCCATCGCCAATCCGTCGCCGGTGGCGATCGGCGGATTGGTGGTCTCGCGCCACACCTGGCCGCAGCCGCCGGTGGCCAGCAGCGTGGTGCCGGACAGTGCCGCGAACAACTCGCCACGGCGCTCGTACAGGACGCCGACGACGCGGCCCTGATCGACCAGCAGGTCGATGGCGAAGGCGTTCTCGATCACGGTGATCTTGGGATGGCGCGCGGCGGCGGCGGCCAGGCTGCGGACCACCTCCTGACCGGTGGAGTCGCCGTGTGCGTGCAGGATGCGCCGCGCGCTGTGGCCGCCTTCGCGGGTGAGCGCCACCTGACCGTCGCTGCCGCGGTCGAAGCCGCAGCCGTGACGGCGCAGGAAGGCGATCGATTCGGCGGCACCAGCGAGGAGTTCGCGCACCACGACTTCGTCGCACAGCCCGGCGCCGGCGGCCAGCGTATCGCGTACGTGCAGGTCGCCGTCGTCACCGGCAGCACGTTCGTCGTCGCCGAGCACGGCGGCGACGCCGCCCTGGGCGTAGAAGGTGTTCGAGTCCTGGCTGCCGCCCTTCGACAGCAGCAGCACCTCGCTGCCGGCCTCGGCCGCGCTCAGCGCCGCCGCCAGTCCGGCGACGCCACCGCCCACCACCAGCATGTCGGCGTCCAGATGCGGACGTCGGCGCAGGTCGAAGCCGACCAGATAGCGCGGCGCCCACGGCCCGGCCACAGGGGGATGGAACATGGGGGGCATGATGGGACGGGGAGGGGAGCCTCAAGGTGAGGACCGTGCACGGAGCCTGCGCGGCGCGCTATCCCTGCCGCACCCCACGCGCTGCCACCGCGAAGCGCTCACCGCGGTCGGCGAAGTCGCGGAATTGATCGAGCGAGGCGCAGGCCGGACTGAGCAGCACGGTGCCGCCGTTGGGCAGGTTGGCGACGGCGGCGGTGACGGCGGTGGCGAGGTCGCCGTGGCGCGGTGCGGCAATGCCCTGCCCGGCCAACGCCTCGGCGAGCAGCGCTGCGGTGGCGCCGATGAGGTGCGGCCGCGCACCGCGTGTCGCCACGGTCGCGGCCAGGTCGGCGAAGTCGGCGCCCTTGTCGGAACCGCCGAGGATCACCGCCAGCGGCCCGTCGATGGCGGCGAGCGCAGCGCTGGTGGCGGCCGGGTTGGTGGCGATCGAATCGTCGATGAACCGCCAGCCGCCGACGCGGTGCACCTCCTGCAGGCGGTGCGGCAGTGCCTGGGCGGTGCGCAGGCGCGTGGCCAGGTCGGCGACCGCTACGCCCAGGGCGCGCGCCACCGCCAGCGCCTGGGCGGCGTTGGCGGCGTTGTGCGCGCCGATCAGCGCGAGGTCATCGCGCCGCGCCAGCACGGCGCCGTCGGAGGCGACGAAGGCGCCGTCATCCAGCCGCACCGGCGGCAACGGAAGTGCGCCGGCCGGCAGTCGCGGACGGAGATCATCGGGAACCGCGCACACCCCGGCCCAGCCGGCGAGCGGCAGTTTGCAGGCGTGGTAGTGGGCGAGGTCGCCATGCCAGTCGAGGTGATCGGCGCCGAGATTGGTCAGCACCGCGGCGGCGAAACGCGGGGCGTGAGCGCGCAGGTACCAGAGCTGGAAGCTCGACAGCTCGCAGACCAGCGGCACCTGCGCGCCGTGGCGCGCAAGCAGGGCCAGCAACGGTGGGTTGGAATTGCCGCCGACCTCCCAGCCGAGCAGGCGGCCGAGCAGCAGCGCGGTGGTGCTCTTGCCCTTGGTCCCGCTTACCGCCACCCGCTGGCCGCGATGCGCCGCGAAGAACAGCGCTTCGGGCGAGACCGCTGGCGGTGCGCGGGTCGGCCAGGCGCGCGGCGGGATGGCCGGCGAGGGCACCACCAGATCGCAGGCCCTGAATACGGCATGGCTGGCATCGCCGACCACCCAGTCCCAGCCCTGGCGTATGACCTCGGCGCCGTCGGCGCCCAGTTCCGCCGGCGGTTGGCGGTCGAGCAGGGTCACCCGCGCCCCGGCGGCGACGCAGTGCACCGCCGCCGCCACGCCTCCACCGTGGCGGCCGATGCCCCAGATGAGGACGCGTTTGCCCGCGAGGGTCATGGCAGACGCGGAGTCTCGAACAATTCCCACATCACCTTCCCCTGACAGGCGGGCAGCGCGAATCCCATCAGCTCGGCGATGGTGGCGGCGATGTCGATCTGGCCACGTGCGACATCGGTGACCGCGCCGGAGCGGAAGTCGGGGCCAGCGGCGAGCAGACTGATGTGCCGGCAGCCGTCGCACTCGCAGCCGTGGTTGACGAAGCCATCCTTGACGCCGTCGAGGTGGCGGCCGTGATCGTTGGTGATGAACAGCGTGGTCTCGCGCGCCAGCGCGGCGTCAGCGCGCAGCGCCTGCCAGAAGTTGCCGATCAGCGCGTCGGTCTCGCGGATCCCCGCCAGGTACCCGGCCCAGTTCTTGGCGTGCCCCGAGACGTCGGGTTCGTGCAGGCTGACCAGCAGGAGATGCGGCTTGGCGGTGAGGAACAGGCTTTGGGCGCGGACCATGGTGGAACCGAGCCCGCGCATGCCGGGACCATTGTTGCCGCAGTCGCGTTTGCACTGGAAGCGCCCGTGCCATTCGGGATCGACGCAGTTGCCGAGCACGTCGAGCTTGCCCTTGCCGCTGACGATCCAGGCGTCCTCGGCCGGCGCCTGCGCGCCCGCCAGCCAGGCCTGGAAGATGCCGGGATGGCGCGGCAGTTCACTGCCGTCGTTGACGATCGCCTGGTAGACGCCGGTGCAGATGGCGGTGTGACCGGGGTTGGTACTGGTCTTGCCGTCATTGCGGAAGCTGGTGTTGAGTACCGCCTGCGGCGCCACGCGGGTGGCCTGCTGCGGGATGTTCTCGCGGCGGGGATCGCCCCAGGTCTCGCTCCACCGCGGTCCGTCGACGACGATCACCACCACCCGTCTGGTCTTCCAGGGCGCCTCGCCGGCGGGCACGACGGCAAGGGAGAACGCGAACGCGGCGACGAGGCAGAGGAAGCGGTTGACCATGGCGGACTCCGCGGGCCGAGCATGGCCGACGTGCCGCCCGGAGGTAGTCCGGGCCAGGCCGATACCCGACCGCCGCGACGCACGGGCGACGCCGTCGCTTACAGCCACTTCTTCCGCTTCAGCACCAGCAACGGCAGCACTCCGGACAGCGCCATGGCGCCGAGCGCGACGAAGAATCCCGGCCCCCAGTGGGTCAGCGGGATGTATTCGAAATTCATGCCGAAGGCGCCGGCCACCACCGCCGGCGGCAGCAACGCCACCGATAGCACGCTGAGCACCTTGAAGGTAGTGTTCTGCTCGATCGAGATCAGCCCGACCGCAGCGTCGAGCAGGAAGGTGGCCTTGTTGGCCAGGAAATCGATCTCGGCGATCAGGGCGCGCAGATCGCCCATCTGCACATGCAGGCGGTCATGGGCATCGGAGGTCAGCCATTCCTTGCAGGCCTGGTCGGCGAATCCGATCAGCCGTTCCTTGTCGGCCAGGCTCTGGTGGAGCTGCCCGAGCAGGCTGCCGGTGCGACCGAGGCCGTTGAGCACCTGGCGCAGGTCGGGCATGTGGGCGAGGTCGGAGAAGGCGCGATGCGAGCATTCCTCCAGGCGTTCGGCGACCCGTTCGATCAGTTCGGCCAGGCGTTCGATGGTGACTTCCATCAGCTCGACGAACGTCGACTCGGCGGTGGTGCAGCCGGTCACCGGCCTGACCACGCGCTGGGCGATGGCCTTGAACGCCCACGGCTCGGCGTAGCGCAGGGTGATCAGGCAGTCGCGCATGAACACGAAGGTCACCGGCGTGGTCCGTGGCCGCGCGCTGTCGGTGTCGACCAGCGAGGTGGCGGTCATGTACGCCGCTGGACCCTCGCGGTAGAGGCGGTTCGACACTTCGATGGCGTGCATCTCGTCACGGGTGGGCACCTCGATGCCGAAGCGCGACTCGATCAGCGTCTCCTCACCCTTGGTGACGTTCACCACGTCGAGCCACACCGTGTCCGCTGGCAGCGTGCCGTCGGTGACCGGATGCGGGGCGAGCGCGTGCGCGGTGCGGATCCAGGCGGTCATCATGGCGGCGACTGCGACGGTGGCGGCCAGGCGGGGGGATGCAAGGCGGCGTGCCTGCCGGCGACACTCCTGGCGGCCCGGCCACATCCTGGGACCGCGCGCCGCTGGCGCGCTGCGATGACGAAGCGTGCCCGCGGCGCACGATCGCAGGATGCGCCGGCCCGGTCGGTCAGCGCGGGACCAGGGTCAGCGCCGTACGTACCGCCCCGATCGGCTCGCACAGCGCCACCACCTCGCCCGCGCGGCGCAGGTACAGCGCCGTTGACGGGCCGCCGTCGAGATTCAGCGCGCGTTCGATGCGCCGCGGCACGCCGGCGTCGCCCGCCAGCGCATCGCCATGCCGGTGCAGGACGACGGCGAGATCGGCAAGCGCCAGGGCGCCGGTGACGATGACCAGGAGCCCATCGGCATCGTCGCGCGCGAGCACCGTGCGTCGCGCCGGGGCATCGGCGCGGCGGACACCGACGGCGCCTCCGGGATCGATCAGGAACGGTCCGGCCTGCATGGCCTGTGCTGCCGCAGCGATGTCGGTCGCCCGCGGCACCAGACGCAGCGCGCCGGCGCCATCGATGACGACGATGCCGGACAGCGCCGGTTTCGGACTCAGCGCCACGCGCTCCTGGCCGTCGATCCGCCATAAGCCATCGGGCTGGAAGGCGCCGTCGAAGTAGCCGCCGTTGACGATCAGTGCGCCTTCGTCGACGGGCAGGGCGGCGCGCAGCGCGGCGGCGGCGGGGCGCGTACGTTCCGGCTGATCGATCAGGGCGGCGCGGTGCCCGGTCAGACGTAGGCAGTGGATGATCACCGGGCGACCGCCCTCGCCCAGGCGCAGGCGCCGCAGGCGGGCGCCGGCCGGCAGTGGGCGGTCCTCCTCGACGTTGATGGCGTCGAGGTCGACGGTGGGCGCTTCGCCGGCGCCGACCACTGCGGTCAGCATACCGAGGAGATGGGCTCCCCACGCCAGGCAGCCTCGCCAACTACCTCGCTCAGCCACCGGCGAACACCGTCGCCAGCTCCGCAGGCTGGCTGAGGATCAAGGTGAAGGCGCGATCGGTCAGCACCTGCTCGGTCTCGGCGTCGGCGATCAGCAGGTCGCCGCGACGTAGGCGGAAGCGGTGGTAGAGGCGCGGCTGCGCGCTCGGATAGAGCGCGACCTCCACGGTCAGCCGATCCGCCGGCCGCGCCGGAGCCCGATGCACGACCTGACTGCGCACCACCGGCGCGAACCAGCCGCAGGCGGCGATGCGCGCCACGCCGAAGCCGATGGCGACCCCGAGCGCTTCGCGTGCCTGTTCGCAGTACGCGAGGAAATTGCCGTGCCAGAGCACGCCCATCGGGTCGCAGTCGCGGAAGGCGACGGTCAGTTCCACGCTCAGGGTGTGCGCGGGATGGTCGCCGCTGAGGTAGGCGGGAAGGGGGAAGGGCATGGGTGGGAAATGAGTGATGGGAGAGATGGGAGTGAAGGGAATGGCGCTGCTCAGCCGCTGATCTCGTAGGGAGGACTGCACGCCGCCACCGCGGCCGCGGCCAGCCACCAGCGCCAGGGACCGCGCAGCGTGAGCGCGGCGACCAGGGCGGTGGCGGCCATGGCGATAGGCGCGCCGATCAGGGGCAGCAGCAGCGTCGCCAACGTGGCGACGCCGGCACGCAGCAGCCGTTTGCTGGGACCACCGGCGTCGGCAGTGAGCAGCGGCTCGCAGCCCAGCACTACCACCGGCAGCAGCACCACCGGCAGCAGCAGCGCCACCGCCACCGACCAGCACCACCAGAACGGCGGCAGCGGCCGGTCGTCGGCGGTCGGCTCGATGGCAGGTCGCCGCCACGCACCCCGCCACCACGCCGCCCACAGCGCGCCCACCAGCGCCAGACCGCTCGGCACCCAGCCGATGCGCACCACGCCATGCCACAACGGTTCGTCGACGGTGGCCGCGGCGCCGCCGGGCAGCAGCACTGCCGCCTGCACCGCGACCGCCACGGCCAAGCCGATGGCGGCCACCACCCGTGCGCCGCGTCCAGCGCCGATCGTGCGCGCCGCCAGCCCGGTCCCGATCGCCAGCAGGCCCGGCGTCACCGCCGCCAAAACCACATGCAGGTGGAAGGCCCCGGGCGGATCGACCTGGGGTATGGGCATGGGCGGATTCGACGGCTGATCGTCGTCGGCGCCAGAGGGGGCCGCGGCGATCAGCGCTCGGTAGGCCACCCCGTGAACCTACCCACCACCGTGCAGTCCGGCACGGCAGCGATCTCATCCAGCAGGTTCGCCGACACCGCGAGCTGCCCGAGATGGAGCGTGTCGCGGATGCGCACGATGCGCGCGTCGGCGGCCGCCACGCCGGGCAGGCAACTCGCGGCGGCCATGATCGCGCTGTCGGCGTCGGGCAGGGCGATGGGGATGCGGCCTCCGGCCAGGCTGCCCGAGGTCAGCACGTTGGTGGCGGTAACGACGCGGTCGATGCTGGCGAAGCAGGCTTCGGTGATGACATCGGCCAGGCCGAGACCCGTCGCGTTGCCCTTGGTCGCCGCGGTCAGGGCGAGGACGACGATGCGCGCGATCACCGGCCCATCCCAGCCCGGCAGCGCGCCGAGTTCGCTGCGGCCGGTGATGTTGGCGTCCATCCCCGTGCCCGAGATGTCCTTGCCGGCCTGTTCGACCACCAGCACGTCGATCGCCTTCAGCGGCAGTCGCGGCAGGTGGCGGCGGGCGACGGCCAGCAGGTCGGGCTCGCGGGCGAGGATGGCCTCGGCCGGCACCGCCTCGACCACGGCGGTGCGGTCGGCCGCGTCCTCGACCACCGCCAGTGCACCGAGCACGCGCCCCGAGGCGAGCACCACCCGCGCCGCCGCCGGCAGCAGCGCGGCGAAGCGCGCGTAGCCTTCGCGGTGCAGACCGGCGCAGCCGATGTGCTTGGCCAGGCCGATGGCGAGCATCTTGCAGATCCCCGACTCGTAGCGGCCACGGAATCCGGTGTGCGGTTTGATCCTGACGATCGGCAGCACGAGATCCGCATCGCGCCACGCCAGTGCATCGACCATCACCGGCAGCGGCCCATCGACCTCAGGGACATAGTCGGCGGTGGCCGGATCGAAGCGCAGGCCGCCGATGCGCTCCACTGTCATGTCGCTGCGGATGGGCGCGCTGGCCGAGCGTTCATCGACGCCCAGACGCGCGAGCACCGCCACCTGGCCCTCCGCAGTTCCGCCGCCGTGCGAGCCCATGGCCGGCACGATGAACGGCTCAGCGCCCTGCGCGCGCAGCCAGGCGACGGTGCACGCGACCAGGAGGGGCAGGTTGGCGATGCCGCGGCTGCCGACGGCGACGGCGACGCGCTGGCCAGGACGGATACGGCAGGCCCAGGCTGGTGCTGCGAAGGCGGCGTCGACAGCGCCGGCAAGGTCGGTGATGGCCGGCGGCGTGGGCGCGCGACGGACCAGCCACAGCGGCGGGGGGCACAGGCCGGAAAGGCCCGGGAGCAGGGTCATGGCCGGTCCATAGGCACCGCGCTCACCACCTCAACCGTGCAACCCACGCCGCGGATCCGTCGCCTTGATGATCGCGTCGACGCCGTGCTGGTTGAAGCCCTTGAAGCCCTGGTTGCGTTCGAGGTTCTCCAGGTGCGAACCGATGGCGCCGTCGCGGGTGAAGTGCGCGGCCTGGGCGGCGTCGATGGCGCCGCGTTCGAGCAGCGCGGCGACGCGGTCCGGACGCACCGGCCAGCGCTCGCCGGCGGTGAAGCATTGACGCAGGTAGGGGAGATCGGTGAACGGCGGCATGCAGGCGATGCCGGCGGCGGCGAGCTGGTCGCGCAGGGCGTCATGGTCGAAAGTGCATTCGAGGTGGTGCATGCCGGCCTGGAGCAGCGCCTCGCCGTGCAGCGCGCACCACAGGCCGATGGTGCCGAGCTGCGCTTGCGGCGGCAGGCCGTCGTGGGCGAAGTCGCCGGACAGTTCGTCGGGGCTGAGGTCGACATCGGCGAAGATGACGATGCCGGTCACCGCCTGCTCCAGGACCTGCGCGCCCCAACCGGAACCCCCGCCGGCGTAGAAGCGTTCGCGACAGGTGAAGCCGAGCCGTTCGAGCACGGCGATGAGCAGCGGGAAGGCCTCGCGCGAGGAGCGGTAGGTGTGGTGGTCGTGGTTGGCCCAGCCCAGGCCAAGGGCGTCCTGACGCGCCTTCTGCACCTGGCCGGCGCGGTTGCGGCGTTGCCAGAATTCGCGTTCGGCGGCGAAGAAGCGCTCGCAGGCGGGATCACGGCCGCAGGCGGCGATGGCGCGATCGATCAGCCCGGCGGTGTGCGCGAAGGCGTCGGCGGTGTCGATGAAGTCGCGGCGACGGCTGCGGAAGGATTCCAGCGCCGCCAGGCCGGCCACCGCCCGCGCCGGATCCTCCGGCGCGGGCTCGCAGCCGTCCCAACCGTGGCGCTCCACCACCGCCAGTTCATGACCGTCGACCAGGGCGACACGCAGACGGCGGAAGCGCGCGCCCGGTCCGCCGGCGATGGCGGCGTCGACGCCGTGCACGGCCGCGACATCGGCGACCGACTCGACCTTGAGGGCCACGGTCATGGCGTCGTCAGCGCCGGCGAGCACGGTCGGGAAACGTCCACCGGGATGCGCGAGAGCGTCGCTGCCCACGGTATCGACGAAGCCCGCGGCGCGCAGCCGCCCCAACGCCGCGCGGGGCACCACCAGGTGGTCGATCCAGTCCGGGAAGCGCGTGGCGGTCTCCGCCTGCATGCGCCTGGCCAGTGCCTGCGCCGGCGGACAGCGATCGAGGAAGGCCGCCACCAGATCGTCGAGCGCCGATTCGGCGGCCGGATGCGGTTGCCAATGGAAAGCATCCAAGGTGGGAGCGGATGGCATTGGGAGGAGGGTAGCGCTGCGGTCGGCAGAGGTCAAACCGCGGGGTCGTGTGCGGTGTAGCGCCGCCTTTCCAGGCGGCGTCGCCAGGGGCCTGGTCAGGCGCTACCGCGAGGCCAGCGCGCGGCGGGCGTCTTCACCTCACTTGCTTCTCAACCTCTCAACCTCTCAACCTCTCAACCTCTCAACCTCTCAACCTTCCCCTCGCCCGCCCCACCCCCTGCCCTGCGCCAGCGCCCGTGGTATAGAACCCCATGCACCGCGTCCTCCTGCTCGGCGCCGGCAAGATCGGCCGCGCCATCGCCAGCCTGCTCGGCCATGCCGGCGATTTCGACATCGTGGTCGGCGATGTCGATGAGCGCGCCCTGGCCCGGGTCGCCGGTCTGCCGCGCGTGGTCACCCGTCGTCTCGACGTCGCCGATGCCGCCGCCCTCTCTGCCGCCATGACCGATCGGCAGAGCGTGCTCTCGGCCTGCTCGTTCGCGGTCAATCCCGGTATCGCGCGCGCCGCGCTCGCGGCGGGATGCAGCTACTTCGATCTCACCGAGGACGTCGCCACCACCGCCGCGGTCAAGGCCATCGCCGTGGCGGCGCGGCCGGGCCAGGTGTTCATGCCGCAGTGCGGGCTGGCGCCGGGTTTCATCAGCATCGCCGGCCATCACCTGTGCCGCGGCTTCGATCGTCTCGACGAGGTGCGCCTGCGCGTCGGCGCCCTGCCGCAGTTCCCCACCGGCGAATTCAAATACAACCTGACCTGGTCGACCGACGGCCTGATCAACGAGTACTGCAACCCCTGCGAGGTCATCCACGCCGGCGAGCACCGCGAGGTGCTGCCGTTGGAAGGGCTCGAACACTTCTCGCTCGATGGCATCGACTACGAGGCGTTCAACACCTCGGGCGGCGTCGGCACGCTGTGGGAGACCCTGCGCGGTCGCGTGCGCAGCCTCGACTACAAGACGGTGCGTTACCGCGGCCATCGCGACCTGGTCGCCTTCCTGGTCAATGAACTGCGTCTGGGCAGCCGCCGCGATCTGCTCAAGGACATCCTGGAAAGGGCGGTGCCGATCACTCATCAGGACGTGGTGCTGGTGTTCTGCACCGTGCTCGGCTGGAAGGGCGGCTACCTGACTCAGGTCACCGACGCGCGCAAGATCTACCACGCCGTGGTGCAGGGCGAGCCGTGGAGCGCCATCCAGATCACCACCGCCTCGGCGATCTGCGCAGTGCTCGACCTGCATCGCGCCGGCACGCTGCCGACCCAGGGCTTCCTGCGCCAGGAGCAGGTCGACCTCGACGGCTTCCTCGCCAACCGCTTCGGCCGCGCCTACGCGCGCGCCGCGACGACCCCGTAGGCGCCGTCATGTCCGATTCCGTCCTCGAACGCCTCGGCCTGTCCGGCGTGGAGTCCGGCCTGGCCATCAGCGGGACTCGTGCCGCAGCGCAGGGCGCGGCCATTGCCGTGCGCTCGCCCATCGACGGCGCCGTGCTCGCCCAGGTCGCCGCCGCCACGCCGGCCGATCTCGCCGGTGCAGTCGCCGCCGCTGAGACCGCCTTCCTGCGCTGGCGCACGGTGCCGGCGCCACGCCGCGGCGAGCTGGTGCGCCGCCTGGGCGGACGGCTGCGCGCACACCGTGATGATCTTGCCGCGCTGGTCACCCGCGAGGCCGGCAAGATCACCAGCGAAGGTCTGGGCGAGGTGCAGGAATGCATCGACATCTGCGATTTCGCCGTCGGGCTCTCGCGGCAATTGCATGGACTCACCATCGCCAGCGAACGTCCCCGCCATCGCATGATGGAGCAATGGCATCCGCTTGGTCCCATCGGCGTCATCACCGCCTTCAACTTCCCGGTGGCGGTGTGGGCGTGGAACGCCGCGCTGGCGCTGGTCTGCGGCGACAGCGTGGTGTGGAAGCCGTCGGAGAAGACCCCGTTGTGCGCGCTGGCCTGCCAGCGTCTGCTCGCCGAGGCTGCTGCCGAGATGCCCGAGGTGCCGCCCGGCCTGTCGGCGGTGGTCGTCGGCGGTGCCGAGATCGGCCGGGCGCTGGCCAGCGACGCGCGCCTGCCGCTGATCTCGGCCACCGGTTCGACCGCCATGGGCCGGCAGGTGGCGGTGGCGGTGGCGGGTCGCCTCGGCCGCAGTCTGCTCGAACTCGGCGGCAACAACGCGCTGATCGTGGCGCCTTCGGCCGATAGCGACCTCGCCTTGCGCGCCATCGCCTTCGCCGCCGTCGGCACCTGCGGCCAACGCTGCACCTCGCTGCGCCGGCTGATCGTCCACCAGTCGCTGGCCGCAGCGCTGATCGCGCGCCTGAAGGCGGTCTTTAGCGGCCTGCGCATCGGCGATCCGCGCACGTCCGGCGTGCTGGTCGGGCCGCTCATCGATGGGGGAGCGCGCGAACGCATGCAGGCGGCGCTGACCGCGGCGCGCGCCCAGGGCGGCGTGGTGCATGGCGGCGAGCCGCTGTCCGTCGGGGTGCCCGCCGGTGGCGCGTACGTGCGTCCGGCGCTGGTCGAGATCGCCCCGGGGGCGCCGATCGTGCGCGACGAGACCTTCGCGCCCATCCTCTACGTCCACATCTACGAGCGTTTCGCCGACGCACTGGCCTGGCACAACGCTGTGCCCCAGGGCCTGTCGTCGGCGGTGTTCACCAGCGATGTCCGCGAGGCCGAGCGCTTCCTCGCCGCCGATGGTTCGGACTGCGGCATCGCCAACGTCAACATCGGCACCTCGGGTGCGGAGATCGGCGGCGCCTTCGGCGGCGAGAAGCAGACCGGCGGCGGCCGCGAATCGGGATCCGACGCCTGGAAGGGCTACATGCGCCGGGCCACCAACACCGTCAACTTCGGCGATGACCTGCCCTTGGCGCAGGGGGTGGAGTTCGACGTGGGCTGATCGGGTGAATGTGCGCAACCGGCGCGACGCCCGCAGCCGGCCACGTCACGCACGTTGCGCTTTCAGATCCTGCTGACACCTGCTGACACCTGCTGACACCTGCTGACACCTGCTGACACCTGCTGACACCTGCTGGCGCCTGCTGACACCTGCTGGCGCCTGCTGGCGATTGCCGTGCGACGCCTTGGCCCATGGTTGCGCCATGCCCGATGTCATCTTCGCCGGCCGCGTCCGTCATCGCGCCTTCCTCGGCGAGTACCTGTTCCTCGGCCTGCTCAGCCTGGTGGTGATCGGCATCCCCTTCCTGATCGCGCGCTGGCTGCGCACCGTGACCACGCGCTGGAGCATCGACACCCAGCGCATCGAGCATCGTCGCGGCGTCTTCAGTACGCGCACCGACTCGCTTGAACTCTGGCGCGTCCAGGACATCAGCCATGAGCAATCGATCTTCGAACGGATGTTCGGCGACGGCCGCATCGTGCTGCATTCGTCCGATGCCACCGATCCGCGCATGGTCATCGCCGGCCTGCCCGACCACCGCGCGGTCTACGAGCGTCTGCGCGAGGCCATCGACGCCGCCCGCCGTCGTCAGCGCGTGCTGGCGGTCGAAGGCGAATCCGGCTGACGCTGTCGCGGCGCGACCCGGTCGATCACCGTCGGCGGCGGCCATTCCCTCGTCCGCTGCCGATGTGGACAGCGTTCTCAGGCTTCGCTGCCGCTCTGCGCGTCGTGGTGCGACACCAGCCGCGACGCCGGCCATCCGCCATTTCCATCGCGGCGGCGTACGCAGCATCGCACCCTGACCGGCACGATCCTGCCCAGCCCGCCGTATCCGACCAGGAGCCGACCCCCCATGCCCTTTCGTTCACTCGCCGTGACCGCTGCGGCCACCGCCGCCGTCCTCCTCGTCCTGGCCGCCTGCGGCGGACATGCCCACCGGCACCGCGATCCACCGCCGCCACCGCCGCCGACCGCGGTGGTGGTCGAAGACTCCTACGCCGTGGTGGTCGTACGCTCGGCGCCACCGGCACCACGTCACGAGGTGGTGACCGCGGCTCCCTCACCCCGCCATGTCTGGGTGGCTGGTCACTGGTACTGGCGCCACAACGCCTGGGAGTGGATCCCCGGACACTGGGCCGGGCGTCCACGTGCCGAGGCGGTCTGGGTTCCGGCCCACTGGGATGCGCATGGTCGCGAGTGGCACTACGTGCCCGGGCGTTGGCGCTGATCGGGCACGCACGCAGGGATGCATTCCGGTGGACCGGTGGAGAACGGTGCGCGTCGTCACGCTACCCGATCGCTTGGCCGGGTCTTCAACTGGCGTGAATGGATCCGGGGATGGTCGCAGCACCACCCTGAAAGGATCCCATGCTCCGCACCCTCGTCGCTGGCCTCGCCGGCATCTCCTGCGTGTTCGCTGCCGGTGAAGACTGCCCGGCGTGTGCGTCGTTCACCCAGGATATCCCGCTCCAGAGCATCACGTTCAGCAACGGCACCATCAGCAAGACGATCACCCTGACCGTCGGCCTGGGCAGCGGCGCCTTCCACCGCCGCGGCGACAACCCGCACACGGTCTACACCATCACCGACCGCGGTCCGAACATCGACATCGGTGACGCGGTCAAGATCATCGGCTTCAATCCCGCCGCGCCGGCCACCGCCGGGAAGATCTTCCCCATTCCCGGCTTCGCGCCGACGATCTTCAAGCTGCGCGTCGGCAATGACGGCTTCACGGTGCTCGACACCATCCCGCTGCGCAACCGCAGCGGCGACCCGATCACCGGTCTGCCCAATCCCGGCACCGAGAACGCGTTCAACGCCGCTGGTGCGCCGCTGCCCCTCGATCCTGAAGGCCTCGACACCGAGGGCCTGGTTCGCCTCGGCGATGGCAGCTTCTGGACCTGCGACGAATACTCGCCCAGCCTGGTGCATGTCGGTGCCAAGGGCCGCGTCCGCCGCCGCCTGGTGCCGGCGGGCATTGAGGCGCAACTCGTCGGCGCCGACTACCCCGTCGACGGCGTCCTGCCCGCCATCTACAGCAAGCGTCGGCTGAACCGCGGCTTCGAGGGCATCGCCGTATCGCCGGACAACCGCTTCCTCTTCACCTGCGTGCAGAGCCCGCTCGATCATCCCGCCGGCACCTCGAAGACCTCGCGGGTCATCCGCCTGCTCAAGGTCGACGCCGAGCGTCGCCAGCCGGTTGGCGAGTTCGTTTTCCTGCATGATTCGCACGAGACTTTCGCCTTCGGCGACGTGCCCAAGGCGGGCGACGTCAAGATCAGTGAACTGGTGGCGCTGGACCGCAACACCCTGCTGGTGCTCGAGCGCACCGACCGCATGGCCAAGCTCTACCGCATCGACCTCCCTGCCGGTGCCGGCATCCTGGGTTCGGCTTTCGATAACGTCGCGACCTCACCCACCCTGGAGCAGCTCGACCTGACCGCGATCGGGGCACCGGTGATCCCGCTGACCAAGACGCTGCTCTTCGATCAACGCACCGACTGCCCGACGCTGGTCGGCAAGATCGAGAGCGTCGCCCAGCTCGGGGGCGGCCACTTCCTGCTGATCAACGACAACGACTTCGCGATCGATGGCGCCATCACGCAGTTCACCCGCATCTTCCTGGTGCCGTCCAACAGCAACTGAGCGTCGGTGGCCCGCCCTCAGGACAGATCGGGGAGCAGCTTGGTGCCGATGCCGATCGGTTTGTCCAGGGTCACGCCGGTCCGGGCGAGGATGGCGGTGAGCAGGTCGCCCTGGTTGCCGCCGCACTTGGGCACATAGCGCCCGGTGCGGATCGTGCCGCCAGCGCGGCCGGCGATGATCGTGGGCAGGCGTTGATGGGTGTGGTTGTGGCCGTCGCCGAGACCGTTCTGCCACAGGAAGAGCGTGTTATCGAGCAGGGTGCCGGTGCCCTCGCGCAGGCCCTTCATGCGCGCGATCAGGTAGGCGAACTGCTCGATGTTGAAGCGGTCGATCTTGGCGACGCGCGCCAGCTTCTCCTTATCACCGGCGTGGTGGCTGTTGTCGTGGTGGCTCTCGCTGAAACCCAGCTCGGGATAGTTGATGCCGTGGTTCATCGAGGTGATCAGCGTGCCGATGCGGGTGACATCGGTCTGGAAGGCGAGGATCATCAGGTCGCCCAGCACCTTGACGTGCTCGCTCCACTTCACCTGGCCGGTGGGGATCGCCACCTCGATGGGTGCCGAGCGGCTGCCGGCACCGGCGGCGTCGCCCTTGCCGGCTGACCGTGCCCGGGCCGCTTCGGCCTGCTGGCGTTCGATGGCACCGACGCGCTTTTCCAGCGAGCGCACGCTTTCGAGGTAGTCGTCGAGCTGGCGCTGGTCGTCGCGGCTGATCCGTCCGCGCAGGTTCTTGGCACCGTCGAGGACGAGGTCGAGCATGCTGCGGTCGATGGAACCCTCATCAGTACCTGCCCCGGCCGCGCCCGGATTGGCGAACTTGCCGGTATCGATCGCCGGCCCGCCGGCTTTGCGCGGGGTCGACTGACGCGAAGCGAACAGGCGCTTGAGCACCGCACCAGGGCTGGTCTCGACCGGCAGCGGCTGGGTCGGCGTGCGGTAGTTGCCGGTGGTGTAGTAGCGGTTGTTGAGGCCTTCCTGGCCGGTGCCGGTGCGTTCGTTGTTCTTGGTGCCCAGTTCCAGCGAGGGCAGCGCGGTGTAGAGCCCGATCTGCTGGGCGGCGATCTGATCGGCCGAGGTGGCGATGTTGATGATGTCGCGTTTGTTGCGATCGGGGATCGCGGCGGTCAGCCAGGACGACGTCTCGATGGCGTGCGCGGCGCCGTCGAAGGGGCTCTTGGGGATGTTGTCGATGCGATCCAGCAGCAGGCACTGGTCGATCACCGGGCGCAGCGGTTCGAGGGTGGGCGGCAGGGTCACCGGATAGGTCTTGGGATCGCTCGGCCAGAACTCCTTCTGGTTGACGCCGCAGGGCATGTACATGAACCACAGGCGCACCGGCGCCTTGTAGGCGCCGCTCGCGGGCGGATCGGCCCAGCCCATGGTCTCCAGCAGCGGCAGGGACAAGGACACACCCAGGCCCTTGAGGCAGGTGCGACGTCCGATGAGCCAGTTCTTGCGCATGGTGGACTCCTGAAGCGGGGCGATCAGCGGGTGATGCGGCGGTTGAGCACGGGATAACTGGTGGCGACCTTCACCCACAACGTCTGGAAGCGGTAGCCGTCCTTGATGACGGCGTCGGTGATCTCATCGGCGACCACCTCGTCATGACCTTCGAGATGGTGGCACAGCGTATAGGCGAGGATCTTGGTGACCAGCGCACGGCAGAGATCGTCTTTGCGGGCGGCGATGATGCGTTTGAGATCCTGCGGCTTGCGAAACACCAGGTTGCCCGGCAGTTCGCCGGTGGCGTCGACGGCGGCGCCGGTGTCGTCCTTCTCGCGCCAGCGGCCGATGGCGTCGAAGTTCTCCAGGCCGAAGCCGATCGGATCGAGCGTGCGGTGGCAGCCGTTGCAGGCCGCATCCGTGCGATGGAGTTCGGTGCGTTGGCGCAGGCTGAGCGCGGCATTGGCGGGGGTGTCCTGTTTCTCCAGGGCTGGCACATTCATCGGTGCCGGTGGTGGCGTCTGGCCGAGGATCTGCTGCAGCACCCAGTACCCGCGCTTCACCGGACTGGTGCGGGTGGGATACGAGTTCACCGCCAGCACGCCGGGCAGGGTGAGCACGCCGCCGCGGTTGGCATCGGTGAGCTGCACCCGGATCATCGCCGGACCCTTCACCGTCGCCTCCAGGCCGTAGAGGCGCGCCAGGGTGCCGTTGACGAAGGTGAAATCGCAATCCACGAAGTCGACCAGGCTGCGGTTCTCGCGCAGGATGGTGTCGAAGAGCATCGCCGCCTCTTCGTACATCGCCTGGCGCATCGGTTTGGTCATCTGCGGGAACTTGCGTTCGTCGACGGCGTGGTCGTCGAGCCGATCGACGCCCAGCCACGGTGCGCCGAAGCCGTCGAACAGCGCGCGCGAGCGCGGATCAGCGATCATCCGCTGCACCTGCTTGGCGATCACCGCCGGATCGCGCAACGTTCCGGCGTCGGCCAGGGCGCGCAGCTCGTCGTCGGGCATGGTCGCCCAGAACAGGTAGGACAGCCGCGACGCCAACTGGTGGTTTCCCAACGGCACGATGCTGCCATCCGGTCCGGTCAGCGATCCCTCATCGGGGGTCAGGAAGAGGAATGCCGGCGACACCAGCACCGCCTTCAGCATCAGCTTCACCGATTCCGAGAACACCTCGCCCTGGGTGTCGGTGAGATCGAACACCTTGAGCAGCGTCTCAATCTCATCGGGCGCGGGTGGCCGGCGATAGGCGCGACGGGCGAAGGCCTCGGCGATGCGTCGGGCCGTCTCGCGCTTGCTGAGATCCTTGCTGGGAGTGGCGACGAACAGCTTCTTCTGCGCGGCCGTGGGCATCGCGCTGGGTGGGCCGACGATCTCGATGCTGTCCACGATCACCGTGCGCAGCTCCTGGCGCGGTGGTTCGGGGGCGGCGGCAGGGGGAGGCGCCGGGCTTCGCTGGCGCCGGCTTGGGCGGCGGCGGCGCCGCCGGTGCCGGTGCCGGTTTGCGTGCCGATGGCGGCAGCTCGATGAAGGGATTCGCCATCAGCACCGACAGCCGGCAGCGACCAGCGCCGAGCTTGCAGGTGATCACGTAGGTCCCCGCGGCGGCGGGCGCGATCGCCAGCACGCGCACCTCGCCAACCACCTGGGTGTCGATGCGCACCGCCAGCCGCGCGGGTTCGCTGCCGGTGGCCTTCTCGGCCGACGCGCGCACGCGGATGGTGTAGGTGCCCTCCGCCGGCGCCGACAGGGTGGTGAAGATCTCGCCGGGTCCGGTCAGGCGCCGCTCGCCGCCGTCGGCCTTGCCGTCCTCGCGCTTGCCGTTGATGGTGCCGTCGAGCTGCCCGGCCTTCCAGGTGATGGTGAGCTGGTCGGGTCGGATCAGTTGGTCGAGCACCTCGTCGGCGACCACCAGGTACTTCTCCATCAGCAGCGGCGAGATCGAACTGCTGAAGCCTTCACCGACCATGTCCGGCGGCAGGCTGTCAGCGACCTTGCGATCGACGCCGAGCAGGTCGCGCAGGGTGTTGGCGTATTCCACCTGCGACAGGCGGCGGATGACGCCCGGCCCGGGATCCTTGGGGCTGAGCTGCTTGAGGCTGCGCACCCAGGCCGCGAACTGGCTGCGCTCGCTGTCGCTGGGCTGTTTGCGTTCCTTGGCGGGAGGCATCTCGCGCGCGTGCATCCGGCCGGCGCAGTCCTTCCAGATGTCCTTGCGCGCCAGGACGTCGCCCACCGACGCGGTGGTCAGGCGCGCGAGATCGAGGTCGCCCTTCGCCTTCTCGGCGCCATGGCACGAGACGCAGTAGGTGGTCAGGAACGGCCTGATCTGCTGCTCGAAGACCTGGGCGACCGCCGCGGCCTGATCGCGGCTGCTGGTCGAGGCGGTCTCGCCGGCCGGCGCCAAAGCCAGGGACAGCGTCAGCAGGGACAGCAGGGTCAGCGCAAGCGTCGGTCCGTTCATGACATCGTGAGCCGAGAACGGTCTGCGACGGGGGTGGTCAAAGGCGCTGACGACGGACCCGGGCGTGACCATTGGCAATCTATTAGCGATGTCAGCAGGGGGTCGTTTCACGTGAAATCGCGGGGTGGCTCAGCCTGCCGTCGGCGTGCTTCACACGCACGGCCAGGGATGGTACCTCCGGATGCTCGGGGTCGGGTGTAATGCCCAGGGACTGCCATCGTTCATCTGTTACAGCGTCACCCATGAGCCGATCACCGACCGTTGACGCGCTGTCCGGGTTGTCCGGGTTGTCCGGCCGACAGGCCGCCCAGTCCTGGACGACCCTGGTGGATCTGCATGGCCCGGACATCTGGCGGGTGATCACCAGCCGCAGCCGCGATGCCCACGATGCCGAGGACGCCTACCAGGACTTCTGGATCAGCCTGCCCCGTGCCGCCCGACGCTACCGGCCTGGCGGCAGCGACCAGGAACGCAGTGCGCGCGCCTGGCTGATGCGCGTCGCCTACACCTCCGCCATCGACCACGGTCGACGGCGGAAGTCGATCCAGGCCTCGGCCATCGCTCCTCCCCACCCGCGGATCGCCGACATGGATGCCCGTGATCACCCAGATCACCCAGATCAACGCAGGTCAGGCAGCGGTCCACTCACCCACGATCTGACTGACGACCCGCGGTCGAGCCAGGCCGACACCGACGACCTCGCCGAGCACTCCCAATTGATGGCGCGCGTACAGGCCGCCATCGGCACTCTCCCTGAGCCCTACCGGCGTCCGCTGCTGCTGCATCTCGTCGGCGGCCTGTCCTACGATGACCTCGCCGTCGACCTGCGCTGCACCGTCAATCACGCCCGGGTGAAGGTCCATCGCGGCGTCAAACGCCTGCGTGAAATGCTCGGCGTCGACGGCAAGCGCCTCCACGAACGCACGCTGGCCAGCATGGTCGTGCCGCTGCTGGCGATGCCGCTGGCGCCGCCCTTGCCCCCGCTGCTGCCGATCGCCTTCGCGCCCCCGACGGGCTCCGGTGCCGCGCTGACCAAGGTGGGGATCGGGATGCTGGTGACCGGGACGGTCGTGGCCGCGACGGTGGTGATGAGCGCGCTGATCGATCGTCCGCCGCAGCCGGTTGCGCCCGCGCCGCAGCCGGCGGTCGTTCAGGCGAGCACCACCCTGGAGCTCGACCGCTTCGATCGCCGCCAACTGGGCCTGCTCGGCTTCGGTCACCGCAATGGACCGCCCGTCCTGGCGCTGGTGCCGGCGCCGGCCGGCGGCGGGCACGACACCGCCCTGCGCGTCACCTGGTCGAAAGAGCACGGCCGCTGGGTGGATGCCTCCTACCAGCCTCGCCGGGCACCGCTGCCGCAGCTCACCAGTGATCTCGCCGCCACCGCGACCCTGGCGGTGTGGTCGGACGCTGGCAGCGGCATTCATCATGTTGGCGTCCGCTTCATCGACGCCCGGGGCGAGATCTTCCAATGGCAGCGCCCCATCCCGCAACCCGGTGCCAGCGGCTGGCGCACCATCACCATCCCTCTGGACGAGGGGATGCCGCTGCATTGGGGCAATACCCCCGATGCCGACGGCGTCATCGATTTCCCGCTCGCCTTCTGGGGTTTCGGTATCGGTCTCGATGCCACCACGCCGGAGCGCGCCGGCTGCATGCTGATCGATGAGGTGACACTGACCATCCGGCTCTGACCGCGCTCACCGCCGCGTGAACCGCGGATCCCCGTCCACCGGGCCAGGGTAGTGCGGGTCGCCGACCGGCGTCCGCCCGACGTCGGGTCATGCGCACCTGCCATGGTCCAACGAACGGGTGGGATTCCGGCGTGCGCAGGTCGGCGACCTGCGCGACGGCCGCGCTGCCCGCTGCCGCCGGTCGACGCCCCTTGCCGCCGCCATCCCCGCCGGGAATGTCGCGGCGTGGACGCCGACAGCAGCGATGCCGACTTGATCGCGAAGCACCGCGCCAAGCTCGACGGCATCGTCGGGTTCTGGGGCTGGGAGATCGCCTCCGCGCATCTCGTGTGGCACAACTCCGATGAACTGTCCCTGGCGTTGTGGGCGGTGCTGCCCGCCGGCGAGCCGGCTGCCCGCCAATGGGTGATCACCGAACCAAGCGGTGCGCTCCCCGTCGACAGCATCCCCGTGGGTGAAGCCCCCAACGTGCGCGCCGCGCTGCTGCGCTTCGCCAATATCTGGGCCGACCGCGCCGCCGAGCCCATCGAACAGCGCCTGCCACCGGAACGTCTGGCGAGGCTGCTGAGCAAGGATCCCGACGCGCTGGCGCGCGATGTCCGCATGCGCCAACTCATCGGCGCGGCGGCAGCGCTGCTTGAGGCGTTCGCGGAGGATGCGCAGGGGTGAGCGGACGGCAGCTGCGGGAACGTCGGCCGCTCGTCGCCGAGAGCCGCGCGATCGCCGGGCTATTTCCCCTGCATCCAGGCGATCAGCGATGCCTCGCGATAGGCCTTGTCCCACGAGAAGTGGGCGCCTTTCCGGTATTCGGTGTAGACGATGCGGCCACCAGCGAGCGATTTCTCGATCTTGCCAGCATCCTCGCGCACCGTCGGAATCTCGCCGGTCGCGGTGACCAGGGCAGCGAACAGATCGCGCGAACCGCGGACGTTGACCACGTTGTCGTCTGCGCAGTGGAACAGCCAGATGCGCAGGCCCTTGATCCGGTTGGCCAGCGCCGGATCTCCTCCACCGCAGATCGGAACCGCCGAGGCGAAGCGTTCGGGGAAACGCTGGATGATGTCCCAGGTGCCATAGCCCCCCATCGAGGCACCGGTGACATGCACCTGGCGGCCGTCGATCGGGTTGGCTTTGACCACCTGGTCGAGCAGTTCGATGACGATCTTCATCGAGGTCGATGGCTCGGCGGGCATGACGTGCGAGAGGTGATCCTTGCCCCGCGGTGAAACCCAGTTGGTGCCCTTGATCGCCACCGGCCGCAGGACGAAGCAGGCCATCTGCTGCGCATGATCCGGTCGGTAGAACGCGTCTTGCGGCACACTGGGGCCACCGACCCCGTTCGAACCGACGCCACCGTGCAGGAACAGCACCAGCGGATACGTCATCCCCGCCGCGATGGTGGGCGGCGAATACAGGTACCAGGAGATGGTCCCGTCCTTACCAGCGAACGACTGCATGCCGCTCCAGGCGGCGTGCAGGTCCATCAGTGGCAGACACACGGCTGCGAGTTGCAGGCAGCGAAGGAGTTGGCGCACGCGACGTGTCACGGTGGGCTCCCAGTGGGTCTGATGCTTTAAAGGGGCCACGCTGAGCTGCTGTGACCGATTTCGCTGACGCCGGCGTCATGCGCGCACTTCGGTCGAGCGTCGATGTCGACGTCGAGGACATGGTGGGAGGGATGTGGGGATGGATGAGGTGGAAGGGCAATGGGTGTGTGTCCGTTGATTCACGCTGGCGATCCGCGGCGGGATCAGCGGGCGCGGCCGCGAGGCCGCGCCCGGTCATTGTCGGCGGGTGAGCGGTGGCGGTCGCGAGTCGCGTGACACCAGCCTCGGCACGCAGCGTGCTTCTGGTCGGACGCTTGACGGACCTCCGGGTCCAGGGCTACAAGAGCCACCGCCGCAACCGGCCGCCGCAGCCGCGGTGGCTACCACCCCTGCGCAAGCACCAGGATTCCCCATGCCCTACGTCGACGGTTTCCTCCTGCCCGTACCGACCAGGAACCTCGCTGCCTATCGCCGCATGGCCAAGGCCGCCGGCAAGATCTGGCGTGAACACGGCGCGCTCGAATACCGCGAGTGCGTCGGTGACGATCTCCAGCCCAAGAACATGGTGTCGTTCGCCGACGCCATCAAGACCAAGCGCGGCGAGACGGTGGTGTTCTCGTGGATCGTCTACGCCTCGAAAGCCGACCGCAACCGCGTCAACAAGCTGGTGATGAAGGATCCGCGCATGAACGAGATCGTGGACCCGAAGAAAATGCCGTTCGACTGCGCGCGCATGGCCTACGGCGGGTTCAAGGTGCTGGTCGACGGCTGATCCCGAGGTAGCGCGGGTCGCCGACCCGCGATCTGCGTTGCCCGGTCATCGGCAGGTGCTGCATGCCCTTGCCGAACCAGGCACCGGAGTCCCTCCAATCCACCGCCTCGGGAAGCGCCGGAGTCCGTTGACGTTGACGCTGCCGTGAATGCACGGCGCTCCGCGCCTGCTCCGACACCGCCCACGTCCGCAGTGGCTTCCGGCTGGTGGTCAGGAGGCATCCACTACCCTGGGCCAGCGGAATGCCGGGTCGGCGGCCGCCGCCTGGTCAACCCGGGAGATGCCATGTCAGGTCGTGCGTTGTGCTTCCTGGCCGGTGTCGTCGCCGCTGGTGCGCTGGCCGGAGCCGACCTGATCGAGATCACGCGCAGCAACGGCGAGATCGTGGTCGGCGACCTCGTCGACGAGCACGCTGATCGCTATGTCGTCCTCCGCACGTTGATCGAACGCACCAGCCGGGTGACCTACCAGGTCACCATTCCCAAGTCCGACGTCACTGCGATCACCCGGCCCGATGACGAGTACACCAAGCGCGCCGCCGCCGCGGGCGATGCTGGGCAGGGCATGCTCGCCAAGTGGTGCTTCGACCGTGCCATGATCGCGCGGGCGGATGAGCACGCCCTGCGCGCGGTCGCCGTCGATCCGCGCAACGCCGACGGACGTGCGGTGATGGCAGCACTCGGCTATGTCGAGGCCGATGGCGTCTGGCTGAAGGCCGACGACTGGATGGCCAAGCGCGGGCTCGTGCGCTTCCTGGGCAGGGTGATGACGCCGGCGCAGCGGCTCGGTCTGGGCAAGGTCTACGCGCAGCGCGACGCCGATCAGGCGGAGGCGACGGCCAAGCAGGCGCCGGTGTCCGCCGCGGACGGCGCCATCGCCCGCGCCCAGGGCCGCGTCGCCGCCCTCGCCCGTGAACGCAGCGACCAGCAGCAGCGCGCCAAGGGCGTCCAGGCGGTGCTGCCGCGCCTCACCGAGGCCAGCCAGAAACTCAGCGCCGCCGAGGATGTGCTCCGCAAGGCCGACGAGGACTACCGCAAAGCGCTGCAACGCCCGGCCCCGCGTCCGGGCGAGAAGGCGCCGGTGCCGTCGACTGCCGAACTCGACCGCGCCCGCGATGGCCAGAAGCGCGCCCAGCGCGAGCACGAACAGGCGCAGGTGGCGGTACGCGATGCGGAACGCGCCGCCGCTGCAGCGCGCGCGCGGCTGCCGGTGATCGACCAGGAGGAGGCTGCGGCCAAGGCCGAGATCGATCGCCAGCTGACGGTGCGCGCTGCCGCCCAGCAGGCGCAGCAGGCGGCCAAGGCGACCGCCGTGCAGAGCGAGCAGACGGCGCGCACCGCCATCTACGACATCCCCGAACCGGCCGATCTGCCCGAGCAGCTCAAACGCCCGCCGCGGCCGTGACCGGCAGTCGGCGTCAGCGCATGGGCGCGAAGGGGGGCATCCCCACGCGCGATCGCCTCACGCATAATCCACCAACCGATGCTCCGCATTCTTCTCCGCCGCACTCCGCTTGTCCCACGGACTGGTGAACAGCACCACTGGCCGCTCCTGCGAATCCTTGGCGATCGCGGCGCTGTATGGCTTCTTGAACGCGTCGACGTCGCCGATCAGGCCGAGCATGCGAACGGCAGGGGGTCAGACCATCCAGGCATTCAATGGACACGCACTCTTCAAGTGCAGTCACTCCCGCCCCATCCTCCCCTCCACATCCCCCGGGAACAATTCCGGGAACCACCACGGCGCCACGTGCAGCGGAAACGCCGGCCGCAACGGCTCGCGTTCGCCTGCGCTGAGCAGTCCCTGTTCCAGCAGGATGCGGATCTGCTCGCGCCCATAGCGGTCGGTCAGCCGCAGGATCTCGGTGGCCTCGTTGCGGCTGACCGGCCCGGAGATGACCACCTCGGCGATCAACCGTCCGGAGCGCGGATGCAGGCGTCCGCGCGCCACCTCGCGCTCGGCCCAGGACTGGATGCGCTCGCGGAGCGCCGCCGGTCGGATCAGCCCGTGCATGAAGCGCACCTGGTCGAGCATCACTTCGAGCACGAAGCCGCACCAGGTGTCGAGTCCGGCCTGCGTACGCGTGCCACGACCATCGAGGTCGCCGCGGCGCGGGCCGTCGGCGTCGGCGAGGCGGGCGCGGTAGCGGTCGACCTGGCGGGCGAAGCCGCGGCCGACGCACCACAGGCCGTCGGCGCCGAGTCCGCTGCGCTCAACCAGGGCATCAGTCAGCAGGCGGGCGACGCGACCGTTGCCATCGACGAAGGGATGGATCCAGGCGAAGCGGTGGTGGCTGGCGGCGATGATGGCGATCGACGTTGGATTCGGCGCGGAACAGCCGGCGTAGGCCTCGTGGAAACGACCCAGGAAAGCAGGCAGCGCGGCGACTTCAGGCGGAATGTGGTCGCCGACCACGACCGGGCGGTCGCGCCAGGCGCCGGGCACGATCGCCACGCGGTGCGTGCCGCTGCGGGTCTCAGTCCAGCGGTAGGTCTTCGGCAGGTGGCCGTAGAAGACGTGGTGCATCCAACTCAACGAAGTGGTCGCGACCGGGTCCCAGGCCCGGTCCTCGGCCAAGCGCGCGCGCAAATCGGCCTGGGCGTGGATGTGGGCGACGGCCTCGGCGACCAGCGCGGCGTGGGCGGCGCCGGGGCGGGTCGCGCTGACGGACTTCGCCGGCTGGCGCACGGCCTGCTCGACCTCGTCGGGGTAGGTCTTGTGACCCTCGATGAGGTTCGAGTAGTAGCAGTTCATGTGCGCCACCAATGGCGCCAAGGCGGTGCGGGTGGTGGTGGGCAACTGCTCCTGGAGACGGGTGCAGGCGATCAGCAGCTCGGCGCAGCGGTCGCCCCAGGCGCGGTCCATGGTCGGCAGGACGGGATTCAGCGAGGCCGTCTGCCAGTACGGCGACGGATCGGTAAAAGCCGGTCCATAACTGGACGTCGGCTTGGGTGTATGACGCTTTTTAACCATGGTTTTCCGCGACTATGGCGGGATTTTAGACAATTGAAAGCCGGTTGTGAAAGCCGGTCGGTGGAGCCGGCCCCGTGATCGGCGCTGGCCCGCTGGCACACCGCCATCCGCCGCATCCGTTCGCGGTGGCGCCGCCTTCCCAGGCGGCGTTCGCAATCGCCGGATGTCCCGGGCCCTGCCGGACAACGCCGGTTCGCTGTGGCGCCGCCTTCCAAGCATGTCACCAGCTCGCTGGCTGGGCCGTACCGGGAAGAACGGTTCCGCGATCTGTTGATAACCCGCGATGGGAAGTCGCCTGCACGTCGAAGTCGTCGTGTCGGAGCCCCCGGAGGGGGCGGCAAAACGTAGCCCAGGGCGTGAGCCCTGGGTTGCGTCTGGCACGTGGCCAGCCCCCGGAGGGGGCGACAGAAGTCCGGACTTCTGTCGCCCCCTCCGGGGGCTGGTTCGAAATGATGCGGCTATCCCAGGGCTTACGCCCTGGGCTATGGTCTGACGCCCGCTCCGCGGGCTCTGAACACGCGTCTTCCGAGGTCACCGGCTCCGAGTTCTTTGGGAGGCGGCGTTCGCGATCACAAGGTGTGGGCACTGCTGCTCCTCAACGGTCGGCCACGCAACGACGGCTGTCGTTGACAGCCGAGCCGTGACTCTACAACCGTCACCATTCCCACGGAGGAGTCCGGGTGAGCGAGCGGACGACATTGCTCGGTGGCATGCTGCGAGCGCCTGCATCCGGCGTGACGCACGCGCTCGGGAATATCAGCGCCGACCGTGCGGACTTCGGCGCCAGCGATCAAAGTGTGCGGTCCTGGACCTTCTTCGTAGCTGGGGACGACGCTATAGACCGCGCCGCCTCTGCGGCCAGCCGACTCGGATCCGGTCCGACGCGCGGCCTGTCGGTCCGGATGGCAGCCTTCACCCTCGACGCGGTGATCGCCGGGGTCATCCATCCCGGCATCGACGGAGTCGTCCTCGCGCAGCGCACGGTGATCTTCAACGACCTCTGGCGGCTGACCGTGGCGCTCGGCGGCGTCGAGGTCTGCCTGGTGCGCCGGGACGGCCGCTTCCATCTCTACAGCGGCACCGCCAACCGCTGTCCGACCGGTCCGATCGCCGCAGACAAACGCATCATCGCGCACACCCACCCCTCCGGTTCGCCGCAGCCATCGCGCCAGGATATCGCCGCGCTCGATGCGCAGTTCCTGATGGCGCTCAAGCACGACCGCTACGCCCTGGTTCCGATCTCGCGGGTGATCTGGGGCACGATGCGCGGCGACTTCACCATCTTCCGGCCAGTGGCGTTGCGGTGAGCGCGATGACTCCACGGAAGAAGCCCAAGCCGGTGGCCGATCGCCTCGTCCTCGCCGAACTCACGCGCGATCGCCTGGGGTTGGGGGATTGGGTGATCCTGCGCATGACGGATGGCAGCGAGCATCCGATCGTCCAGCGCGGTGGGCAGGGACCGTATCTCGACATCATCTGGGAGGATGACGATCTGTGCTGGTCGTGCGTGCGGTTTCTGCGGGAGCACGGGAGCACGGAAGTGGGGATGGATGAGATTGAGGGAGGGAAATAGGCGTGTGTTCTTTATTTCGCGGTCTGTCTCCCGAGCAGAAGCGCGCCTTCCTCAACCTGGCCAAGCGCTACGACGAGCGGGTCTGGCGCATCCTCTCGCGCGGCGCCGCAGACGAGGTGGTCATCGCCAGCGACGCCGACGCGGCGTGCTTGGAGTCGTTCGCGGATGGCATCGTCGACAAGGTGGTGCGCGATCTTCCCGATGCGTATGGGGCGGATGCCGACCTCCATGCGGATGCAGAGATGGCGGCGCATCGATTTGCGGATCTGGTGGCGGCGTATGGGCGACGGAGGTAGTCGTAATAAGCGTGTGTCCTTTGTTGAGGGTGGATGGCCAAGGAACGACTACCGTAGATCCAGATAAGGCGAAGAAGTCAACGCAGAAGCGAGACCATAAGTTGGACAGAGTCAGAACCGCCGATGATGTGGATGCAGACGATGAATTCTAAAGAGCGCGATGAGGCCTATCGGCTCTATTCCGAGGCTCATGCCGCCGCAGAATCCGGCCAATTAACTACTGCTTTATCATTCATTGATCTTGCTATCCGACTCAGGCCGAATAATCCACATTATCACCTCAAGCGCGGGCGATTATTGGAAAAATCTAGACATTTTTCCGAGGCTGTAGCCGAATATCTTCGCGCTGCCGAACTCAAACCTAAGTGGGATGAGCCTTGGGCCGCCATTGGCCTTCTGCATTTCCGCAATAAGCAATACGGGGAAGCAAGGCCGGCATTGGAAATGTCGGTGAACCTTTCTCCGTCGGCGGATGTATTCACTATGCTTTCATGCATCCTGCTTAATGAAAATCCTGAGAAGTCATTAATGTATGCGGATCAAGCTCTTGAGCTAGATCCTACTTGGGAGGAGGCGCGCAACTTGCGTCAAGACGCGTTATCTAAATTGCGTCACATGTAGTGATCGCAAATTGGAAGGACAGGCGAGCGCCGGGATAAACCGGCTCGAAGGAGCAGATGAAAGAGTTGCACGCTGAAGGAGTAGCGATCCGCAGCGACCCCGAGATGAACGCACCGTGGACATGCACTCCTCGGGCGCGTTAACTTCCGGTCGGTTCGAGCGAGACCTTCCCTGGGGATCGGAAGGACACGCACTCGATGCCGCCGCCGACGCGGCGCCAACCTGACGGCCGGCGGCGAACCGTCCGAGACTCTGTCAAAGGAGGCACGCATCCTTTCGATGCTGGTGTTGCCCCCCATCACGCGTAATCCACCAGCTTGTGCTCCGCATTCTTCTCCCCCGCACTCCGCTTATCCCACGGACTCGTAAATAGGACCACCGCCCGCCCTCGTGAATCCTTGGCGATCGCGGCGCTGTACGGCTTCTTGAACGCGTCGACGTCGCCGATCAGCCAGGCCGAGCATTCGAAGGGCAGGGGGGTCAGCGCGGTCTCGACGCCGTACTCGTCTTTCAGGCGGTATTGCAGCACGTCGAACTGCAGGCGGCCGACGGCGGCGATGAAGGGTTCGGCGCTGGGGTTGTCCCATGATCTCAGCAATTGCACGGCGCCTTCGCTGGTCAGGTGCTGCATGCCCTTGTCGAAGGGCTTGCGCTTGCTGAGGTCGGACGGCGCGATGCGCGCGAAACACTCGGGTTGGAATTGCGGCAGCGGCTTGTGGTTGAAGCCGCCTTTCAGCGAGATGGTGTCGCCGATGGCGAACAGGCCGGGATTGATCAGGCCGACGATGTCGCCGGGGTAGGCGTAGTCGACGGTGGAACGCGCCGCCGCCACCAGGCTGTGCGGGCGCGACAGGCGCACCTCGCGGTCGAGACGGTGGTGCTTCACCACCAGATCGCGTTCGAAGCGGCCGGAGCAGATGCGCACGAAGGCCATCGAGTCGCGGTGCTTCTTGTCCATGTTGGCCTGGATCTTGAAGACGTAGGCGCTGAACGGCGTCTCCACCGGGTCGACGAAGATCTCGCTCTCGGTGGTCGCCGCCGGCACCGCCGCGCTGCGCGCTCCTGATGCGGCGGCGTTGCCGGTCACGTCCGCCAGGCGCGCGCCGGGCGGCGGGGCGAGGGCGACGAAGGCGTCGTAGAAGGGCTCGACCCCGAAGTTGGTCAGCGCTGATCCGAAGAAGGCCGGCGTCACCTTGCCCTTGAGGAACTCCTCGCGGTCGAACGGCGTGCCGGCGACCGCGATCAGGTCGAGATCGTTGCGCGCCTTGTCGAGGCGCTGGGCGCCGTACTCGGCGTCGCCGCCACCGAGCAGGGCGCCAGCCTCGGGGGTGTCGATGGGGACGCGATTGACGGCGGCCTTGGCGGCGCCGCCGGCGGCGGTCTTGGTGAACAGCACCAGTTCGCGGCTGGCGCGATCGATGACGCCGGCGAATTCGCGGCCGGAACCGATCGGCCAGTTCATCGGGCAGGTCTGGATGCCGAGCACCTCTTCGACCTCGGTGAGCAGGTCGAGGGGATCACGCGCGGGCAGGTCGAGCTTGTTGATGAAGGTCAGCACCGGGATGCCGCGCAGGCGGCACACCGCGAACAGCTTGCGCGTCTGCGCCTCGATGCCCTTGGCCGCGTCGATGACCATGATCGCGCTGTCGGCGGCGGTCAGGGTGCGGTAGGTGTCCTCGCTGAAGTCCTGGTGGCCGGGCGTGTCGAGGACGTTGATCACGTACCCCTTGTAGGGGAACTGCATCGCCGACGAGGTGATCGAGATGCCTCGCTCCTGCTCCATCCCCATCCAGTCCGAGGTCGCCAGCTTCCCGCCCTTGCGGTTCTTGACCATGCCCGCGGTGCGGATCAGGCCGCTGTAGAGCAGCAGCTTCTCGGTCAGCGTCGTTTTGCCGGCGTCGGGGTGGCTGATGATGGCAAACGTGCGTCGTTTCGCGACTTCGGTGCGCAGCTCAGGGATTGGATCGGTCATGGAACTTACCAGATCATGCCGCGAAGGGGGCAGGGCCGCAGGCCCGTTCGTTGGGGGCGCGAGCCTGTGTCGAGCGCCCCCAACAAAAAGCGACTTCCGTGCGCAACTCAGGGATCAGATCGGTCACGAATATTTCTCGTCAGTTCAGGCTTTGAAGGGGGCAGGGGCGAAGCCCCGTTCGTTGGGGGCGCGAGCATGTGTCGAGCGCCCCCAACAAAAAGCCGACTTCGGTGCGCAGCTCGGGGATGGGATCAGTCATGGGCGAGGGCGCAGTATGGAGTCCGTCCGCGACCAGGAAGAGCAGGGGCGGACACCTGCGCGCGGGTGCGGACGCATCCCGGCCCCGTCTCACCGCCCTGGCATCGCCCGCCACCGGCGCATGAACCAGAGATGGGCGAGCACGCACAACCCGGCCGTGATGGTCGCGCCCAGCATGGAGACGAGGCCGGCGCCGATCAGCGTGGATGCTCCCCCGCCCGCGGCGGACAGCAGCATGGCGCCCACCATCAGGATGCCGCCGATCATGCTCTCGGCGATCCACACGCCGAGCGTGATACCGATGGCCGCGAAGAAGGCGCCGGTGCGCACGAACAACGAGGTCAGCGCGCAGATGTACCAGAACAGCACGATGCGGGCGGCGTAGCCGAGCAGCATCGGGCCTAGGAACACCAGCATCTGCTGGTTGTCGCGCAGGCTCGTGATGATGCCCGGCACCGCGAGCCCTACCCCGATGACGAACACCACCGTGGCCGGCAGGGTGCTCAACGCGACCACCACCAGTTTGGCCCCAACCTGCTGGCCTGACGACAACGGCAGCACGGTGATGTCGTCCAGGGTCTGCCAACGCACCTCGACGGCGAAGACGCGCGCCAGCGTGATGCCGACGTCAACCACCTGCCAGGTCAGCGCCACGCCGATCAGCAGGCCGGCGATCTGGGCCGGCTGGTCGAAGTCAGGATTGAAGAGGAGGAAGCCGCCGCTGATGAGCACGGCCTGCGCCAACGCGCGCAGCACCAGCAGTGGCCAGCCGCCCGAGACGACGTGGAAGTCCTTCCAGCGCAGCGCCGCGACGCCCTGACCGGGTCGACGCGGACGCGGCAGCCAGCCCAACGCTCCACTGCCGGACACCGGCGCCGCGTCGCCGCCGGTGCCGCTGTCGGTGGCGCAGCGCTCGAAGAGCAGCCAGGCCAGTGCGAAGCACACGGCGGCGCCGGCACCATGCGCGGCCACTACCCCGTCCAGCGCCGGGCCGGCGAAGCCGAGCGACAGGATCGTCGACAGCCGGTGCCACGAGGTCAGCGACCACGCCAGCGTGCTCGTCGGCGAGGGCGCCATCGCCGCCGCCATCGCCGATCCGACCACGGCGATCACCACCACCGCCAGCAGCAATGCCGCCGCGGCGCCATGGCTGCGGCAGAGCACGGAACACAGCAGGCCGAGCCCGGAGAGGAACACCGTCCACGCCGCCAGCAGCACCACCGCCGCCCACACCTGGCCGAGGCTGACGCCGCCGAGGGTGACCGCGAGCACCGCCAGCGGCAGCAGTGTGCCGACCAGCAGCAGCGCCTCCCACAGCAGCGTGGTCGCCTTGCCGAGCAGGATGGCGAGCGGGCGCAGACCGGCCATGCGCAGCAGGCTCAGGCAGCCGTCCGCCTTCTCCTCGGTGATGGCGCTGGCGAAGCGGCCGGCCGCCAGCAGCAGCAGCGCCCACCAAGCCCCCCACGCCAGCGACCACAGCAGGTCGCGGCCGCTGCCGGTGGCGAAGATCGTCCGCATGCCGTAGTTCAGCACCCCGAAACCCATGATCAGACTGAGCAGCAGGCGCAGCACATGCGAACGCGCCAGGCGCGCGTCCAGGCACAGCGCGCGGGTCATCAGAGCGGAGAGCGGCGCCAGCATCGATCAACCCGCGGCCAGCTCGCGCCAGCGGCGAAGGAAGCGCAGGTGCATGGCCACGCACAGGCCGCTCATGCCGCCGACCACCAGGATGCCGAGCAGGTGTTCGGCGTCGCGCCCATTGATGCCGATCGCCGCGATGAGCACGCCGGCCAGCAGGCCGAGGCCGAAGAGGACGCCGGCGGCCGCGAAAAAGGCGCCATAGCGGACATAAAGCGAGAGCAGCGCGCACAGGTACCAGAAGGTGACGATGATGCCGGCGATGATCGGCAGCGGCCAGAATTCGCGCAGCATCTCGCTGAGCAGCCGATCCAGTGGTCGCGGCGCCAGGAAGCCGCCGACGATCAGCAGCACGAGCGCCGGAGCGGTCACCACCGCCACCGTCACCAGCTTGCTGAGCACGGCGCTGCCGGCGCCATCGGGCAGCGCCGCCAGGCCCGACCAGGTCTGCCAGCGAACTTCGACGGAAAACACCCGGCTGAGCATCAGGCCGACGTCGACCACCAGCCACCAGAAGGCGGTGGCCATGCTGATCTCGCCGATGTCTTCGGCATCGAGCTGGTATTCGCTGAGCGAGACCAACGCGACCAACGCGCTCATGGCCAGCACGCGCACGGCCACCAGCACCCAGCCGCCGCCGACGAAGTGGAAGTCCTTCCAGCGTTGGGCCCACCCGCCGGCGCGCGGGCGACCCGGTCGTGGCAGCCAGGCGCGCGGCCCGGCGCCAAGCGCGCCGCGTTCACCCTCGCCGGCGACGGTGTCGCGGCCGAAGCGCGGAAACAGCCGCCACGCGAGCAGGAAGGCGGCCACGCCGAGCAGAAGGTGGGCGATCACCGCGGCTTCGACCGCGCCGCCGGCGAAGCCCAGGCTCAGCGCCTCGACCAGGCGATACCAGGTCGACATCTCGGTCATCGGCTTGACCAGGGTTTCGATCGTCGACCCGGTGCGGATGACCGTGGCATAGACGATGCCGGGTACGAACTCGCAGGTGAAGACCGCCGCCAGCAGCAACGCCGACGCGGTCGCCTGCGAGCGCGCCACCACCGAGACGAGCACGCCCAGACCGGAAAGGAACACCGCCCACGTCGCCAGCAGCGCTGTCACCGCCAGCACCTGATCGAGGCTGACCCCTCCGAGGGTGACCGCGAGCACCGACATGGGCAGGATGCTGCCCACCAGCACCAGCGCCTCCCACAGCCGCGCTGACGATTTGCCGAGCAGGATGGCCAGCGGCGACAATCCGGCCATGCGCATGAGGTCGAGATTGCCTTCCTCCTTCTCCTCGGTGATGGCGGTGGCGAAGTGGCCGAGCCCGAGCAGGCCGAGCGCCACCCAGCCCGACCACGCCAGGACGGCGAGCAGGTCATGACCGCTGGCCGAGCGGTAGCGGCTGAATTCGACGACCTGGAAGATCAGGATCAGCAGCACCGCCGCGACCAGCCCGGTGCGCAGCAGGTGCGGCTGCCAGGCGCGCGCCTCGCAGCGCAGCGAACGTACGACCAGGGCGGTGATGCGGCTCAGCATGCGCGCCCGCCCCCGATGCGGGCCAGGGCAGCCAGCGTGGCCGAATGACCGCCCATCACGTGCGCACCCCCGCCGTGGTCAGGTCCATGAACGCCTGGTCGAGTCCGCGTTCGCTGGGGCGGAATTCGACCGGTTCGCCACCGGCGGCGAGCACGGCGGCGAGCAGCGCCGAGCCCTTCAGTGCGCCGGCCTCGGTGAACACGGTCAGCCGCTGCGGATGCTCGGCCTCGGGCTCGACGCGGCGCACGCCGGGCAGCGCGGTCAGCGCCACGGCCACCGCCGGCACGGCCTCGGCCAGCACCAGCGACCACGCCGCCTCGCCCTGGGCGGCGGAACTGACCAGGTCGCCGATCGCGCCGGAATACTTCACCGTGCCGCGATCGAGGATGGTCACCGAATCGCAGAGGTCGGCGAGCTCTTTGAGGATGTGCGAACTGATGAACACCGTCTTGCCCATGCGTTGCAGCTCTCGCAGGATCTCCATCAGTTCGATGCGTGCGCGCGGGTCGAGGCCGGAGGCGGGTTCGTCGAGCAGCAGCAGATCGGGATCGTGGACCAGCACGCGGGCGAGGCTGACGCGCTGCTGCATGCCGCGCGACAGGCCGCGGATGAGATCGTGGCGGCGCTGGTCCATGTCGGTCAGCGCCAGCACGTCGCCGATGGTCTTGTCGCGCTGGCGCAGGCCCTGGCCGTAGGCGGCGGCGAAGAAATCGAGGTATTCGTGCACGGTCATCTGGCGGTACATGCTGAAATGGTCGGGCATGTAGCCGATGCGCTTGCGCGCCGATCCGGGGTTGGTGACCACGTCGTGGCCGAATACCCGCGCCGTTCCGCCCTGCGGGCGCAGCAGGGTGGCGATCACCTTGAGCGTGGTGGTCTTGCCGGCGCCGTTGGGACCGACGAAGCCGTGCAGCGAACCGCTGGGCACGTCGAAGGAGACATTGGCCAGAGCGTTGCGGCCGCGGAAGCCGTGCTGCAGGTCGCGGACCGCGATGGCGGGAACGTCGGTGGTCATGGCTTCTCGGCAGGGGGGCTGGGCAGGTCGAAGCGGTAAACGACGCGGCCCTGTTCGAACGCGCTGCCGGCGATGCGGGCGCGGAACTCCGCTGGCTGGTCGGCGAGCACGAACACCCGCAGACCGGGGCGCGCAGTGGCGGCAGAGGCGGCAGAGGCGTCGACCAGCGACCAGGCGACCAGTCGGGCGAAGGCGAGGTCGAGGCCGGCCAGGCTGGCGTCCGGGTCGTGCATGGGTCCGTTGTAGAGCGCGTGCTGGCGACCTTGCTGGATCCATTCCGCCAGGTCGTGGTCGTCACCACTGATGAGCAGGCTGCCGCCTTCGGCAGCCGGGGACGCCACCAGGTCGTAGACCCGGTCGCCCCGCACGGCGACGGCGGTCCTCACCGCCACGCCGACGGGCAGGCTGACGGTGATCGCTCGTCCCGGCGCTGCGGGCAGCAAGGTGGGGGCGATGGCCGGCCCCGGGATGCGGGCTCGCACGGTGAAGGTGCGGCCGCTGTACAGCGGGATGCCGGTGATCAGCGCCGCCTCGGGGCCGAGGGTGGCGACGCCATCGATGGACTCATCGCCGCCGGGACAGGAATACATGCGGGCATCGCCGGCATGGGCGATCCGCCAGGTGGCGCTGCTGGTGACGAAGAGCTGCCCCCAGGTGGTCACGTCCCACGTACCCGGCCCGACGGCGCGCGCGACGGTCAGCGAATGCGTCACCGTGCGCTCGCCATAGCCGCGCCGGCCGATGGCGGCGAGCAGCAACGCGGTGCCGGCGATGGTCGCCACCAGCGCCAGATTCAGCCAGCGCCAGTCGAGGCCGCGTTTGCCCGCGATCAGCGCGCCCGGGCCGATCACCACCACGTAGGCGATCAGCACCAGGACGATCAGCCACCAGGCATGGTCGGGCCGGACCAGTTCGCGCAGCAGCGGCCAGATCGGCGCCGACACCGCCATGGCGCGGGCGGCGCTTTCGTCGGCCTCGTCGCGTGTCGGCGTCGGCAGGCCGAGATCGGCGTGGGTCAGTCCGGCGGCGCTGCGGGGCAGGTGGCTGACGCGTCCGGCTCCGACCGTGCCGGCATGGTCGAGCACCGCGAGGTCGTCGGTGAAGCGCGGCGGCCGGCCATCGGCGCCCCACAGCACGTGCACTTGTCCGCCGCTGGCCAACCAGTCGAGGAAGGCGCGCCGCTGCGCCGCCTCCCAGCGCGGAACGTGGTCGATGAATAGCATGGTCAGCCCATCGGTGAGACCGACGGCGGCGGGGAACAGTTCGGCATCGAGGCGGGCGAAGGCGGTGTTCACCGGGGTGATGCGTCCGCCATCACGTAGGTAAGCGGCGGTGGGCACGCCGAGTGGCGGCTCGGGCAGATCGAGGCGCTGGCCCGACGGCCGCACGGTGAGCGTGAAGGTGCGCGCGTCGATGTCGATCCACGGCGCGAAGTGCACCCAGCGCCGCGCTCCCGGCGACAGGTAGAGCGGCACCGCCCAGGCCACGCCCTGGCGGCTGCCGGGATGGCTGCCACAGGTCAGTTCCACACTGCCCTCGATGGCCACGGCACCGGGATTGCCGACCAGCACGGCAAGCGGATTCGGCCGATCGGCGAGCACCTTGCCGTCGATGCCCCACTGGACCTGCACGACGTCCAGCCCGGGCGCCGCCGCTGCCACCAGCAACAGCACCGTGATCAAGCAGCAGCGGATGCGATCAACGGACCATGGAGAATCTGGAATCATGAAGCCGCGGACCGTGACCGCCTGGCGGCAGCGTGCAATCGGGAAGGCGGGCGACGCGCGACGGACCACCTGCGGAGATCGTCGGCCGCGCGGTTGCGCACTCGGTCGTGTCATCGCCGCAGCAGGCGCTCGGCGGTGGCCAGGCACCACCAGCGCAGGCCGACCCAGATCATGGACCACCAGACGAGGTGGAGCGCGGTGAGCAGCAACCAGTCGCTGTCATGACGGCCGTTGGTGGCACGCCACGGCAACCACGCCGGCGACAGCAGATTCAGCGCGCTCCATGGCAACGACGTGCGGTCGACATTGGCGACGTCGCCGCCGAGGCTGACCAGGATGGGTGGCAGCAGGCAGCACAGGATGAACACGGTCAGGGTGATCAGCACGGCGCGCTGGTGGTTGCGCGCGCGCAGGCTCACCGCCAGGCCGAGCCACAGCGCCACGTGCAGGCCGATCCATTGGGTGAGCAGCGCCGCGGTCAGCGCCAGGATGGCGCCGCCGGCGATCAGCGATCGGGGCGATCGCACCAGGAGTCCCACCGGCTCGCCGCTGAATAGAGCGCCCAGCGCGGCCATCGCCACAGCCAGGGTCGGCAGCGCAAAGAACGCCATCGCCAGCAGCAGCCAGCGGGCGCCGCCACTGAGTTTGTCGCGCACCAGCTCGCGAGTGGTCAGCGGCAGGGTGAGCAGCACGTCGAGGCTGTGGCGCCCGCGTTCGCCGCTGACCACGGCGGCGCTCTGCATGGCGACCACGACCTGGCCGAGGCCGGCGACGAGCAGCATGGTGTAGCCGAGCATGGCGACGCCCGGGCCGGGATCGTCGGCGGTCGCGGCCAGGCCGCCGATGATCACCAGGCTGCCGATGATCACGTAGCCGCCGATCAGCGGCAGCGAGGTCAGCCTGGGCACCCGTCGGCGTTCGCGCCACGCCAGCGGACGTTCCACCGGCAGATTGCGGATGTCGGCGTAGGCCTCGTGCTCGGCAGCGGCGCTGCGCAGCCGGTTGCGCACCACCGCCGGCAGCAGGATCTTCTGATCCTCGGCGCGGCTCAGCGCCTTCACGTAGGTGTCGTACAGCCGGGCGCGCCGGAACACCGTCTCCAGCCGGCGCTGCTCGGGCGAGCGCAGCAGGTGGCGGCGGCGCAGGGCGCGGATGGCCAACACCAGGAACAGCCAGGCTGACGCCAGGATCGGCAAGCATTGCAGCGCCACCGCCAGCGGATGGGTCTGATTCTGGACCGCGAAGGCGAACAGCGTCACCGGTTGCGATGAGACCTGGCCCATGGTGACCAGGTAGAGCGGGACGCAGGCCATGCTCACCAGCACGCCGAGCACCGGCCCCATCATCAGATAGGCGCGCATCAGCGCGCGCGTCGACGATGTGGCCGAGGCGCTGCACCACAGCGACCACGCCGCGACTTGCAGCGTGCAGGCGAACAGGCCGATCACCGCCGCGCCGATCTCGCGCAGCGAGACGCCGCCCAGGCTGTAGGCGAAGCCGGCGAAGGGCAGCCCGATGGCGACCAGCGCGAGCATGGCGATGACCCGCGACACCAGCTTGCCGACCAGCAGTTCGCGCGCGCTGATGCCGCTGACGCGCAGCAGGTCGAGGTTGCCGCTTTCCTCCTCGCGGGTGATCTCCGAGGCGGTCAGCGCCGGCAGGAAGAGGTAGATGCTCGCGAACAGCCAGTACACCAGCAGCGCGAACAGCGGCTTGCCGGCGCCCAGCGCTTCGACTCCGCCGCCGGCCAGCCGGCTCAGTTCGCCAAAACCGCTGGCGATGAAGCCGAGCGCGAGCAGCACCGCGTAGGCCACGCGCAGGAGATAGGTGCGCGGTGCCGCCGCGGTCTCGATCAGCTCCTTGGCGACCAGCGGGAAGCGCCAGGGGGAGAAGCGGGAGAGCATGGTCAGCGTCCGGCTGCGCTCAGAAGATGGGCACTGCCCAACCCACTCATGCCACCTTCCCCTCGGTCAACTTCATGAACGCCGTCTCCATATCGAGCGCCTCGGGCTGGAACATGCGGATGCGGCAGCCGAGCGTGACCAGGGCGTCGTGCAGGTCCTCGACCGCGACCTCGCCTTCGCGCAGCGAGATCGCCAGACGGTCGGCCTGGGATTCGACGCCGCCGACGCCGGGCAGGGCACTGATGGCCTTGACCAGTTCGTCGCCCTGGTTGACCAGTTGCACGTGCACCACGCGCATCAGGCGCAGTCGGCGGAAGATCTCGTCGAGCGATCCCTCCGCCTTCATCACGCCCTGCTCGATGATGCCGATGCGCGTGCACAGTTGCGCCAGCTCATGCAGGATGTGGCTGCTGATGATGATGGTCTTGCCCATGCGCTGCAATTCCTTGAGCAGCTCGCGCATCTCGATGCGCGCACGCGGATCGAGGCCGGAGGCCGGCTCGTCGAGCAGCAGCAGATCGGGATCGTGCAGCAGCACGCGGCTGATCGACAGGCGCTGCTTCATGCCGCGCGACAGGCCATCGACCGGGGCGTCGTGCTTGTCCGACAGATCGGTGAGCGCGAGCACGTCCTTGACCAGGCCGGCGCGCTTGCCCATCGCGATGCGGTAGGCGGCGGCGAAGAAATGCAGGTATTCGCGCACCGACAGGTCTTCGTAGACGCCGAAGAAATCGGGGACGTAGCCGATGCGGCCGCGGATCGCCGCCGGTTGCCGCGCCACGTCGATGCCATCGATCAGCGCCCGCCCCTTGTCCGGTTTGACCAGGGTGGCGAGCACCTTGATGGTCGACGACTTGCCGGCGCCATTGGGACCGATGAAGCCGAACAGCTCGCCCTTGGGGATGGCGAAGGAGATGCCCTTCACCGCGACGAAGCTGCCGTAGCGGACCCAGAGGTTCTCGATGGTGACGAAGGACATGGTTACAGCTCGTTGGGTGGACCTGGCGGTGGGAATATGACGTGAGACGGAGGGTGCTGGGCAAGGAGGAGGTTGGGAAGTGAAGAGGTTGAGAGGTTGAGTGGCACGCGAGGTGAGAGAGGTGAGAGAGGTGAGAGGAGACGAGTTCAACCGGTTCACCTCACCTCTGCCGCTTCTCAACCTCTCAACCGCTCAACCTCTCAACTCCCCTTTCGCTCATGTGATCGCTGTTCATCGGCGCCTGGTTGCTGAAGGAATAAGGCATCTGATGACCCACAGCACCTCGCCGCGGCGGGCGATGACCACGGCCACGCGTTCGCCGGTGTCGTCGCTGGCGATGGCGCAATCGGCGAGGGTGGCGCCGCCGCGCGGGGCGTGGCGGCTGATCAATGACCCCCAACTGTCACCGACGTTGTTCCAGGTCAGCGCGTACAGCCAGGCGGTCGGCGCGGCGGATTCCTGGTGCGGGTAGCGCACCACCTGAGCAGACGATTCGCGACCCTTGGGGAGCGCGCCGAAGGTGCGGGAGCCGCCTTCGCGGTCGAACAGGACCGCGGCTTCGGCGCCAAGCTCGCGCAGGAGCGCGTCGGCGTCGCTCTGCGCTGTCGTCGCGGGCAGGTCGGTCAGGCGCTGCCACGGAACGCGCAACGGCAGCTCCACCGGCGCGAACGACAGCTCGCGGTGCAGTGTCGGCGTCCATTGGCTGACCGTGCGTTCGACGCGGTAGGCGCTGGGCATGGTGCCGGTGACGTGCGCCGGCCCGCCTGGCGCCGCCGAGTCGGCCTGGAAGCGGGGATCGCGCTGGCCTTCGCCCAGGTTCGCCCACAGCGCCTGGCGTGGGGCATCCTCAACGCTGCGCGTCGAGCCGGTGAACAGCAGGGAGATGCGATCGTGGCGCAGCACGCTGCCATCGGCGGCGACGTCGACGATGGCCAGCACCTGACGTTGGTCGCGGCTGCCGAGGTAGCGTTCCGACAGCCAGACCATGAACAGCGTGCAGCCCACGGCCAGGGCCGGGAAGAGCAGCCAGGTGAAGCGGCGGGCGCGCAGGGCGCCGAGCAGCAGCCAGTCGCCTGGCCCGATCGCCAGGACGAAGAGCAGGAAGACGCCAAGGATGATCGGCAGCGGAATGATGGTGATCTGCTCGGGCAGCAGCAGACCGGTCAGCAGCGCGATACCGCGCTGTTCGTGATGGTTGGGATTGGAGCGCATCGCCGCTGCCGCCGCGCTGGCGAAGCCGGAACGGTCGGTGGCGAGCAGTTGGGCGGGATGATCGCGCAGGCCCCACACCCAGGCCGCGCTCTGCGCCCAGCGCTTCTCATCGCTGTCGGCCATCGGAGCCAGCACCAGCCGGCCGAGGCCAGCGCGCCAGCGGCGGTGCTCGGCGAAGTCCGCCGCGGCTTCGGCGGCGGCGGCAGCGCCGGCGCAGCGCGTGATCAGCGCCGCCACGCGCGGCGGCAGCGCTCCGTCGATGGCCAGGGCGCATGAACCGCCGGCGAGCACCCAGCGTTCGAGCGCGGCCAGCTGCTCATCGGCGAGCCCAGCCAGGCTGTCGCCGGCGATCAACGCCGCGTCGTAGGCGCACCAGGCCAGGGCCTGCCGCGGCAACTGGTCGCCGCTGAGCCGCAGTGAAGCGATGCGCAGCCGTGCACCGTCGAGATCGTCGGGACGGGCGACGCCATCGAGCGCGAGCACGCGGGTGAGATGGCCGGCGGCCTGCGCCGACACCGTCGGCGGGCAGAAGGCGAGCACCAGGTCGTGGCCACCGCGATCGGCGGCGGCCAGGGTGTGATCGCCGAGGGGAAACGTGCCGCCGCGTTCATGCCAGACCGCCTGGCCGACGATGGCGTCGTGGCCGCGGTCGAGCGCGAGCGGTGGCAGCAGCACGGCGGCGCTGCGCGTGCCGGCGGCGACCGTCCATTCGTCGCTGGTCCAGTGCAGCAGCGGCTGCCGGCCATCGACCACGCGCAGTTCGAGCCGGCCGGTACGGACGGCGGTGCCGGTGGCGATGAGATCGACCTGGATCGGCAGCGGCGCATCGCCACGCGCGGTGGCGGCGAGGCTGCGGATGCGCAGCGTCAGCGACGCCTCGCCGGCGGCGGCACCGGCGCTGAGCAGCGCCAGTGCGAGCACGGCCACCAGCGCAGCGCCGGCGCAGCGCGCCGAGCACACGTGCGCAAGGCAGCCATCCGCGTTCCTCATCCCGGCCTCCGGTTCGCGAACCACCACTCCGCCAGGCCGATGATCAGCGCCGCGGTCAGCAGCCACGGCCACCACACCCGTTCGGCCGGTGCGCTCTGGCCGCCGGTGGCGACGGCGACCTCGCGCACCTGCAGCTTGTCGACCGCGACCAGCCGGGTCTCGCGGGCGTCGGCCAAGCTGACGCCGATGGCCCATTCGCGTTCGCCGTCGCGCAGTCGGTAGAAGCCGGCCTGCGGCGCCGCCAGGCCGGCGATGACGCCGCTGGGATCGGCGCGCGTGCTCAGCGTGGCGCCATCGGGGCAGCGCACCGCGACGGCGGCGCCAGGGGTGGCGGCGATGCCGCTGAGCATGCCGGTGCGCCGGGTGTCGGACTCGTGGGTGCCGGCCAGCCGCTGCGCCTGCACCACCAGATTGCCGGCCAGTACCGGGAAGCCGAGGCGGAAGGGCAGCGTCGAGCGTTCGCTGCGGAAGAGCACGTGGTAATCGATGCCGCCCGGTCGTGCGCGCTGCACCAGCAGCGGGCCGTGGCTGCCGTGCACCAGCACGGTGAAACCCTTGGCGTCGAGCGTGCGCTCGCCGCCGCTGCTGCCCGCCCCGCGCCACGCCACGCGCTGGGCGATGAGCAGGTCGTCGAGCGCGACGTGGGCCAGCAGCGGATCGCTGCGCCGCCAGTCGACCACGGCGCTGCCGCCGTCCTCGGCGATGGTGAGGTCGCCGGACAGTTCCGGCGGCAGCAGGCCGGTAGTCAGGCGCACCAGCGCGGGGCGCACGAGATCGGCGACCTGATCGCTGACCACGATGTCGACGGCGCCGGCGCCAGCGACCAGTTCGACGCCGGGTTGGGTGGACAGGGCGCGGCGCCAGGCGGTCAGCGCTGGCGCCACCGCCACGCGCACCGGCCGGATGGCGGGCAGGGCGAGGAAGGCGCGGTCGTCGCCGGCGAGGGCATCGAAACCGTCGGGACGCAGGCGCACCTCGATCTCCACCGGCGCCGAGCCGTCGACGCGGAAGGCCAGGCGTTCGCTGCCGAGCGCGCCGGGCGCCACCGCCTTGGCGGTGAGCGGCATGCCGTCCTGGAGCAGTTCGACGCTGGCGCCCGCGTCGGCCTCGACGGCGCCATCGATGGCGGCGAAGACATCCCAGCGCCCGTCGGAGCGCCGCTGGGCGCCGAGCGCGGTGATGCCGAGGTTGGCTCCGCCGCCGGCGATCAGGTGGAAGTCGAGGTGGAAGGCGAGGTCGGCGTCGACGTGGTCGGGAAGATTGCCGTCCGAGACCAGCAGGGCGCGGTCGAATCCGTGCGAGCGCCCGAGCGCCTGCACCAGATGCAGCGCCGCCGCCGGATTGGCCGCCACGTCCTCGACGGCGAGGCGGTCGAGGGCGCTGGCGAGTTCGCGGCGGTCGTCGCTGAATCCGGTCAGCCGACGCGCGTCCTGCCCCATCGCCACCAGACAGATCTGCTGATCACGGCCGAGGCCATCGATCAGCGAACGCACGTGCTTTTTCGCCAGTTCCAGCCGCGTCGGCATCCCCGCCGCGCCGCGCGCCGCCATGCTGGCGCTGACGTCGATGATGATGGGCAGGCGATCGGCGCGATCGCCGCCTCCACTGCTGAACGGCTGCATGCAGGCGAGCACCAGCGCCGCCAGCGCGAGCAGTTGCAGCCACAGCAGCAGGTTGCGTTTGAAGCGCTGGAACGGCGCGTTGACGCGCTGATCCGCCATCACCTGCCGCCACAGCACCAGCGAGGGGACGTCCTGCCGGGGGCGTTTCAATTTCAGGAAATAGAACACCACCACGGGGATGGCGAGGAGGAGGAGCCAGGCGGCGGAGACGGCGTGGAACATGGGTTGGGGAGGGAGGGGATCGGAGGGGATCGGAGGGATCGAAGGGATCGGAGGGATCG